>Ga0209290_1000020_pt1 | contig 184791 bp, 170 predicted proteins | sample EN1Hudsemesocosm_2_FD_184632 | JGI IMG/M metagenome (GOLD analysis project Ga0209290, IMG submission 184632) | Methane-oxidizing microbial communities from mesocosms in the Hudson Canyon - EN10B Hudson Canyon (SPAdes) (version 2) | ecosystem: Environmental > Aquatic > Marine > Cold seeps...
TAATCCGTTAAGGAGCCGACCATTATAACCAATAAAACTAAACGGTCAAGCTTTTATTTTCAGGAAACTTTCATTTCCCAGGCATCAAAAATAAGGACTGAATCATCAGCCTCAATTCCGAACCCTGTCCTTCAGCACCGGAGCGTTGAAGAGCTGGCTATTTTACCGCTTTATCACTTCCGGTCAAGACTTTATTTTATCTTTCTGCTATTTATTCACTTTTAAAGTAATTCTCTTTGCCGCCGATATTCTATCTACAGCTATTTAGTGCAATAATGCCTCTTAATGTAATGACTGTGAGTACACGCCATGAAACTATCTATCACGCCCACAAATCACGAAAAAAAACTAGGTGCTAACGACTTTATCGTTTCTAAAACCGACACTTCTGGCCGAATTACCTATTCTAATCGAATTTTTATGGAGATTTGCGGTTTCCCTGAGTCTGACTTATTAGGTATACAACATAATATTATTCGTCACCCTGATATGCCTCGTGGCGTATTCCAATTTATGTGGGACACCCTTAAATCTGGCGAAGAGTTCTTTGGCTTTGCTAAAAACCTATGCTCTGATGGCAGCTTCTATTGGGTGTTTGCAAATATTACTCCCGATTACGACAAAGAAGGCAAACTAAAAGGCTATTATTCCGTACGCCGCAATCCACCCGAGTCTGCACTTAATATTATTGCGCCCATATATAAAGAGATGCTTGCTATAGAGCGACAGTCCTCCACAAAAGAAGCTCCCTTTAAATCTTTAGCTTATTTGGTTGATACCGTTAATTCTACTGGCGCCGCAAATTACAACAACCTTATTTTAAACCTTTACAAACCTAATGGGCTTTAATATGTCTGCACATAATAATTCGAGTGCGAATATCCCCTTTCTTAACGCTAAAGTCACCTATGCAATTAGCGGCATCATTTTTCTCAGCTTATTAATTTCTGCTATTCATTTTTATCTTTATGGCTTTTCATGGCTCATTCTTTTGCCCTGCACTGCACTCATTTTTATTGCTTGGTTTATTTTCTCTTCCGTTAGTACGACATTAAAAGTCCTGAATCATATTCAAGAAATTTTACTTAAAACCAACCAAGGCGAGCTATATCACCGCATTACTAACACCAAGGGCCTTGGAGAAATAGGAAAAGTTGCTTGGGAGCTCAATGAAATGCTGGACATCATGGAGTCTTATTTTAAAGAAGTAAACGCCTCTTTTTCACATGCATCCAAAGGCAATCATGATCGCTACGTGCTTGCCGATGGCTTCCCTGGCTTACTTAAGCAATCCGCCACCAACATTAATAATGCCTTGAATTTAATGGGTGAGAATGCAGTATTAATGACTAAAAACAAACTTTCGGCGAATTTACACAGCCTAAATACCTCTAATTTACTTGATAACTTAAAAGTCAATCAGCAAGACCTTATCAATATTACCGATCAAATGCAGAAGGTTGAAAACATTGCCAATGACACAGGCCGTAATGCTGATGCCAGCCTCTCTACTGTTGATGATATTAGTCACTCTTTAACTGATATTAACGATACGATCCATGAAGTATCCGATGTCATTAACGCTTTAATCGAAGATAGTCGCAAGGTAACCGACTCTTTATCTATGATTACAGGCATTGCTGATCAGACTAATTTGCTAGCATTGAATGCTTCTATTGAAGCTGCTAGAGCTGGTGAGCACGGGCGAGGCTTTGCGGTTGTTGCTGAAGAGGTTAAAAACCTTTCTGAGCATACTAAAAATGCCGCACTAGAAGTTACTAAAACGTTAGACTCATTTAATAAACGCGTAAGTCAGATGAATACCAAAGCCAACTCTTCGGCTGATTTATCTCAAAATATTATGGAACAAGTCGTAGCCTTTAAGGGGCAATTTTCCAGCCTCTCGAGTTCAGCCAAAGAATCTATTGATTATATCTCTTACTCTAAAGACAAATCATTTGGCTTGCTGACCAAGCTTGATCATATTATTTACAAGCAAAATGGTTATCTCGCTATTGAAGAGGAGCATAGCTGCCCACAGGCTGATGCAATTAATGTTGATAACCATAACTGCCGCTTGGGAAAATGGTATTACGAAGGTCTGGGTCATGAGGTTTTCCGCCATACCGATGCTTATGCAAAATTATCAGTACCTCATCAAGAAGTACATACATTTACCCAGCAGGCTTATGCATTCTCTCGCCAAAACTGGCAAGATGATCAAGAAGTATTAAATCATATCGTTAGCGGAATGGAAAAATCTGAGCGTGCCAGTGCAAGCGTTATGCAACTTATTGACCAAATGATCGAAGAAAAGCACAAACATTAACCCGCATATAGGCGCCGTTAGTTAATCACGATTAACTAACGGCTTCCTTTTTTACTCCTTATCTACACAAAAAGCCCTTACAGCCGCCCTTGATTAGTATAGAATCCATTAACACAATGGTTTTTATGTAGGGTTTCCTTATGACGCGACTAATCTGGCTATTTGTTCTCTTTACCCTCTCTCCAATATACGCTAATACCGACACCCCCAAACCTTTAGAGCCTTGGCTCAATTGGGTTCTGGAAGGCTCTGCTCAATACCAGTGTCCTTTTTTTTACAATAATCACCGACAAAAATATTGCGCTTGGCCTAGTCAGTTAAACTTAACACTAAACAAGCAGCAAGGCCAATTCAGCAGTCATTGGCAAGTCTATAACGACAGCTATATAAGTCTTCCTGGCAACAACAGCTTTTGGCCACAAAACGTAAGCGTTAATGATAAGCCGGCTATCGTGATCAAACATAATAATAGCCCCGCAATAAAACTCCCTGCAGGACAATATCATATTCAAGGTGAATTTTTCTGGCCCAACATACCAGACAGTTTGAGAGTTCCAGCACAAACCGGACTTATCTCGGTTAAGATATTAGGCAAAGATATCCCCTCGCCAACTATAAAACATAATAAGCTCTGGTTAAAAGCCAGCGATACAGGCAATATTAAGCCTACAAGCACACCAAACCAACTAGACTTACAAGTATTTAGAAAAGTCGTCGATGATATTCCTTTGCAACTTGTCACCCACCTTGCTCTACAAGTTTCAGGCAAACAGCGCGAAATCAAACTACCTTATGCATTGTTACAGGGTTTCATTCCTATTAACCTTAATAGCCACCTACCTGCTAGACTTGAAAAGGATGGCAGTCTTTTAGTCCAAGTTCGTCCTGGGCGCTGGCAAATCGAGTTAACAGCGCGCTACCCAGAACAACTAAGCGATATTAGCTTAAACATTAATAATTCAGACTGGCCAGCTTCTGAGGTTTGGAGTTTTGCTGCAAAAACCTATCAACGACTCGTCGAAGTCAGTCAAGTTATTGCAATAGACCCAAGCCAAAGCAATGTGCCTAATCAATGGCGACAACTCCCAGCCTTCTTAGTTAAGCAAGGCGACAACATGCACTTCAATGTCATTAAACGCGGCGATCCCGATCCTGAGCCGAATAATTTGTCTATTACGCGCCACTTATGGCTAGATTTTTCAGGAACCGGTTACACGATTCAAGATACGATTAGCGGAAAAATAACCCATGGCTGGCGACTCGATAGCTTGTCTGAAACCCAACTAGGTCATGTCGACTTAGACGGCCAAACGCAACTTATTACACGCTTGCCTGAAAGCGAGACTGAAGGGGTAGAACTCAGAAAAGGGCAATTACAACTAACCGCCGACAGCCGTCTAACGCATTCTATTTCTGAATTCAGCGCTGTCGGTTGGCAAGAAAAATTTAACAATGTTAAAGCCTTTGTGCATTTACCACCTGGCTGGCATTTATTAGCCGTCAGTGGTGTAGATAATGTGCCAAATAGCTGGATTACCCGATGGACTTTATTAGATTTATTTTTAGTACTGATTGCTGCATTGGCTGTCAGTCGCTTATGGAATAATTACTGGGGCTTATTTGCCTTAATCACCTTAGCTTTAATTTGGCATGAAGCCGGTGCACCGCGCTTTGTTTGGCTAAATATCCTGGCAGCCATCTCATTAATCAAAGTGCTACCCCAAGGTAACTTCTTACGTCTGATAAAATTTTACCGTTCTAGTTGCTGGTTAGTATTACTCATTATCAGCATTCCTTTTCTTATTCAACAAGTCAGAACAGGACTTTATCCACAACTAGAAAAGCCGTGGCAATCGATTAGTGCTAGAACTACTCAGCATCAACAGCCGGCCGCTATAATGGATATGCTTATGAAAGAAGAAAAATCCATGCAGAGTTCTTATGCCCGTAAACGTAGTGCTATCGCGAGTGCTAGCTATTCACAAGCGCCCGCACCTAACTTTAAACGCATAGATCCGAAAGCCAATTTACAAACTGGCCCTGGCTTACCGCAATGGCAATGGACAAGCATTCCGCTGTCTTGGAATGGTAGTGTAAACAGTCAACAACAAATTGAGCTTTGGTATTTAACGCCGACAACCAGCATGTTACTTAATTTCTTACGCGTCGCATTACTGGTTATTTTAAGCTTGCTGATGTTAGAGCTTATTAATAAACGTTTTGCCTTTAAATTACCCAACTCAATATTAAGCCTCGGCTTGCTAATCTGCTTATTACTACCAATAACGCCAGTACATGCAGATTATCCTAGCCCTGAGCTATTAAATGAATTAAAACAACGCCTACTTAAAGCACCAGACTGCTTACCAAACTGCGCGCAAATACCGGCGATGCATATCGCCCTCACAGACACTATTTTACAACTCGATTTGCAAGTACATGTACAAGAAACTGTTGCTATCCCTCTGCCTGCAGAACTAAAAAACTGGCTACCTAAGGAAATTAAAGTAAATAGGGCCATAGCTCACGCAATTATTCGCGATAATCAAGGCATCCTGTGGCTAAGCTTAGAGCCTGGCATTCATAGTGTTACATTAAAAGGTGCGGCACCACGACAAAATAGCTTTACCCTGCCCTTACCATTAAAACCTCAGCACATCACACATAGCATTCCACAGTGGTCACTCGAAGGGCTAAAGCCCAATGGCGCCGCAGAAAATAACTTACACTTTACCCATCTACAAACAGCAGCAGAGAAAAAGAATGCACTCCCTACGCTGAGTTCAAATATTCTCCCCCCCTTTATTCAAATTGAACGTACGCTGCACTTAGGACTAGATTGGCATATCACAACGCGAGTTATTAGACTTTCCAAAGAGCCCGCGGCAATTTCCTTAAAAGTTCCTTTAATTAAAAATGAATCAATTACCAGCTCACATATCCGTAGTGAAGATGGCTACGCATTAGTGCATATAAGCGCCAATCAACAAAGCATAAAGTGGCAATCTCTCTTAGATAAAAACGCACAAATTCATTTGGTCGCGCCTGCTACAGATCAATGGTCTGAAATATGGCGAGCCGACATCAGTCCAATGTGGCATATTCAAAGTACAGGTATTTCAGCCGTACACCATCAAAACAAGGCGGGGAATTGGCTACCAGAATGGCGGCCTTGGCCAAATGAAGCGATTACTTTAGCAATTACTCGACCTGAGGCAGTGCAAGGCCAAACGCTAACCATCGACAAAAGCATCTTGCAAATCACTGCGGGAAAGCGCACTCAAGAATCACGCCTCGAATTAGACCTACGTAGTTCAAAAGGCACTCAGCATAAAATAACTTTACCGGAGCATGCCATCCTACAATCAGTTAGTGTGAATGGCGTCACGCAAGCTATTAGACAGCAGGGGCAATCCGTTACCTTACCCGTCGAACCCGGAAAACAACATTATCAATTAAACTGGCATGAAGTAAGCCAACAATCGAGTATCTTAACGACGCCAGCACTCGATTTAGGTAGCGCAAGTGTTAACACTCACTTAAGTATTCTATTGGGGCAAGATCGCTGGGTACTATTGACGATGGGGCCTCAATTTGGTCCGGCAGTGTTATTCTGGGGCTTAGTCTTTGTCTTAGTGCTACTTGCTTTTGCTCTTGGAAAAGCCCAATTAACACCATTAAAAAGCTGGCACTGGTTTTTACTACTGATAGGTCTCAGTCAAATTCCAATTGGCGCTGCGCTAGTTGTTGTTGCTTGGCTAATTGCTTTAGGCCTAAGAGAAAAACAAGATAACGCAAACAGCTTCAACTTAATGCAAATCTTTTTAGTAGTAATGACCTTAGGTTCATTAGCTATTTTATTTGTTGCCGTCGAGCAAGGTTTATTAGGCTCACCGGATATGCAAATTGTCGGCAATCAATCAACAGCCGAACACCTAAAGTGGTATCAAGACCGTAGTAAAGCCCTGCTACCCACAGCAACTGTCGTGTCCATCCCCTTACTCAGCTATCGAATTATGATGCTCGTCTGGTCATTATGGCTAGCCATCTCTTTATTAAATTGGCTTAAGTGGGGCTGGCAGTGTTTTTCTGCTAATGGCTTATGGAAAAAATCAGCGCCTAAAGAAAAGCCGGACACACTTGCAAATAACTCAAAGACTTAAACAAAAAAGGCTAGCAACGCATCCCGTTGCTAGCCTTTTGTTTGTGCTTAAAGGCGGGTTTAAACCGCGCCCTTATCCGCGTAGTATTTAGCTTATATAGAACTGGCGCATCATGCCTAGATCTTCATGCTCTAAGTTGTGGCAGTGATATAAAAATAAGCCTTTGTAATCTTGGAATGGTTTGGCAACAACAATCTCTTCCCCAGGCATGACTAAAACAGTATCTTTCCAGCCCGTATCGAGAAAACCATCTTTTACCGTTTTATACTCTTCCTGACGCATACCTTCAATTTCTCGAGATAAAATCTGGAACTGCTGGCCATGTAAATGAATCGGATGTGCCATAGACATCATCATTCCTCCTCCCATGCCACCCCCCATCATACCCATACCACCGCCACCTTCCATTTTCATCTTACCACCGGACATATCCATATCTTTGTCCATTTTTTCGCCCTCTTTCATCTTCATTGGGCCGTGGTCGTGGAATATTTTAATTTTCTTAATTGAGCCTAATTCAACTTTTTCAAAATCCAGCACTCGATTCATAGAAAACGATTTACCATTTAACATAGGGCGCATCGGTTTCATAGAAATACCAATAGGAATAGGCTTATGCTTATTATCGACATCACGCTCAGTTAAGCGCTCAAAACGACCTAATGTTTTCGGTAATTTAGGTGAATCACTGACTTTTTTAGTCACTTTAAACGTAGCAATGGCAAATTTATCGCCTTGACCTACACTAGGACTCATCATTCCCATCATGCCGCCGCCCATCATTCCTCCACCCATGCTCATACCGCCGCCAGAAGATTTTTTACCCAAGCGCTGCTCTTCCATTTTAGGCGGCATCGCACCAGCATAAGGCAAGCTGTACATAACCAGCTCAGAACCGACAGGACGACCACTAAAGTCTAACCATAAATCAATACGTTCACCAGGCGCCAACATTAAATAAGGGCGCGTTTCTGGTTTTGGTAAAAGATGGGCATCGGTACCAATCGCAGTTAACGGAGTACCATCATCCCAGCCTAATTTATAAATTCTGGAGTTAGAACCATTGACTGCTCTAAAGCGATAAGCACGCGATTTAACTGAAAACTCAACGTTTGGTAGGCCATTAACTAAAATACTTTCACCTAAAAAACCAGTCATTCTGCCGTGCATGCCATGTAAATACTTCAGCTGGTTTTGCTCGTCAAAAGTTCTATCTTGAATCACAAACGGTAAATCGTATTCACCCCGCGGCAAATCTAATTTTTGCTCTTCATCATCAGTAACCGTAATCAGGCCAGCTAAACCTTTATAAACCTGCTCAGCTGTTAGGTTATGTGAGTGCGAATGATAAAAACTCGTGCCCGCATTATTCATCACTTCAAATTCATAAATATGGCTTTGGCCCGTCTCCAAAGTATACATAGGATGCCCATCACTATCTTGAGGTACATGCAGACCATGCCAATGAATAATTGACGGTTCAGACATCATATTCTTATAATAGATACGAACTTTTTGACCTTTTACATAGTTAATAATCGGTCCTAAATAGTTACCTTTTAATTCTACCAGTGTTTTTTTAGGCCCTTTTAGCAACTTCGCATAATATTTCTGCACTTTCGTTTCCCTTCCCGTTTTTAATACGGAAACATAGACATCGCGTGAAATAAATTCAATTTCTACATCAGCCTTAAATCCAGGTGTCGCTTTCGTTCTTAATGGACTTGATTGAGCAAACAGCATTCCAGGGAAAGCCGTTAATGCCGCAGCACCAAAAGCAGAATTTTGTAAAAATTGACGTCTATTATTATTTATTTTTTTCGTCATTTATCCTTCCTCTCGTTATTAACTAAGCAAAATTAGTATTTAGTTATCTTCTGAACCATACTCCCTTTTTTTTCAGCTGACAATAGCCGCTATTTATATCCGATCATAGCTAATAAAACTGTATTTAAAGTCGACACTGGCATCATCATTAATATCTTCACGCGTCACTTCCCGCCAATCTACCGCATCAATCTCAGGGAACCACGTATCGCCCTCAAAGGCTTGATTAATTTGAGTAATATACAGCCGGTCAGCGCGCTCTAAAGTGACCGCATATAAAGTTGCACCACCAATTACAAAGACCTCTTCTTGATCCGCACAATGTTGTACGGCTGCATCCAAGTCATTAAAAACCAAGCAACCTTCTTGCTGGTAATTAATATCGCGGCTAATAACAATATTCTGCCGCCCAGGCAAAGGTCGACCAATCGACTCAAATGTTTTACGCCCCATAATAATAGGGTGACCCATAGTGATTTTTTTAAATTGCTTTAAGTCAGCAGACAAATGCCATGGCATTTGCTTATTAATACCAATAGTCCGATTTGTTGCCATCGCAACAATCAATGAAAGTTTCATGTTTTTCCGTCGTTTTTAGTGTCTAGATTTAAATAATGAGTGAAATATTACAGGATGCATTCTTTATTCATCAAAAAATAAGCGATAATACCGCTCACAATTTACCTAATTAGAGTCTTTTATGAGTATTGAACAAACGTTATTACAACGTAGCGGTGAAAAATGCGAGCTATGTGCATCAGAAGAAAACCTAACAGCCTATAGTCTCCCTCCTGAAAACGAGGCAAGTGCTGATAAATCTATTTTAGTGTGCGCGACTTGTAGCGGTCAAATAGCGAACCCAGAAACTATGGATGCTAATCATTGGCGCTGCTTAAATGATAGCATGTGGAACCCTGAGCCAGCCGTACAAGTAATGGCATGGAGGTTATTAAACAAACTATCTACGACGGAATCTTGGGCCCAAGATTTATTAGATATGCTATATTTAGAGCCTGAAGTTCTAAGCTGGGCTGAATCAGGAGCCGATACCAGCGATGAAGATGATTCTGAACCAACCGTAGATAGCAATGGCACTCGCTTACTGGCTGGTGACACAGTTACTTTGATTAAAGATTTAGATGTAAAGGGCGCTGGATTTACTGCTAAACGCGGAACAGTCGTTAAAAACATCGCATTAACCGATAACCCCAAACATATTGAAGGTCGTGTTAATGGTGTACGCTTAGTACTTGTTGCAGATTTTATGAAGAAAGTAGGTTAATTTTTGTTATAGGGCGGACTTTAGTCCGCCATTGCCAAAAAGCAGACTAAAGTCCGCCCCACCATATTACAACATAATCTCTTGCCACAATTTAGCGACTTGCTGGCGTATATCAACAAACTCATCTTGCGCCACAACTGCTTTGCATCCTTGCAAAGCCTCTTCATGCCCGCGATTACGGAATAAACAATAAGCTTGTTTTAAAGTCTTTACCGCCTCTTCATTTAATAAATCTTGCTCAACCAAAGCATCTAATACACGCATATTATCGGTAACATTCGTTAAGCTCGGGTATTTAGCCGACCAAGCCAACACGCAGAACTGCACAATAAATTCTATATCCGCAATACCACCGACGCCTTGTTTCAAGTAGAAAACCTCTTTATTGCTTTTATCCAGACTTTTACGCATTTTTTCACGCATTTCTCGAACTTCTGTTTTAAGCTCTGTTTCAACACGCGGTAAACTTAAAATGCGTTCCCGTATCGCTTCAAATTTTGCCTGCGTTTGCGTATCACCTGCAACAAAACGCGCACGCACTAAAGCCTGATGCTCCCAAGTCCACGCCTCTTCTGTTAAATATTGCTCATAGCGATTGATTGGCGCAACTAATAATCCTGATTCACCACTAGGTCGTAAACGCATATCAATTTCATAAAGCAGACCAGATAGCATCTGCGTATTTAACAAGCTTCTAACTCGCTGGCCTAAAGTCGCATAAAACTGTGAACTACCAATTTGTTTCGCTCCATCCGTGAGCGCATTACTATCCGGATAGTCAAAAACGAAGACCAAATCTAAGTCGGAGCTATAGCTGAGCTCAATGCCACCTAATTTACCAAAGCCAATAATTGCAAAACGTGTGCTCTCTGCACTCGTACCCGACAAACTGCCGTGTTTTTCGGTAAGAATACGCCAAGCAATCTGCACCGCTTGCTCTAAAATCACTTCAGCAATATAAGTTAAATAATCGCTCACGACCATTAAAGGAGCAGCACCCATAATATCTGCAGCCGCAACGCGCAAGACATTAAGATGCTTAAACTTATGCAGGCCAAACATTAACTGCTCTATATCGGCTGGATCAATTTTCGCCAATAACTCCGCTAATTGTTGCTGCAAAGCCGCCTTATCTAACGGCTCATAAAGCGAGCGTGTATCCAGTAATTCATCAAATAATACCGGATATTTAGATAAATACTCACTAATCCACGGACTAGCAGCAACTAATTTAATTAATTGCTGCAGCGCTTTATCATTTTCAGCAAGCAAGGATAAATACACGTTGCGCCCTGCCAACGCTTCAAACAAAGCACACAAGCGCTTTAATGTAGTGCAGGGGTTCTTGACTTGAGCTACAGCATCAATAATTTGCGGCATCAACTTATCTAAAACTGTCGCGCCTTTTGTCGTTAAGCGCTTAATCGCTGATGATGTTTTGAAGTTATTCAGTAGGCTGAATACATCTTCCGCTTTACGATAACCGATCTCTGCCAGTTTATTTAAGATAATTTCTTCATGTATCTGTCCAATCCAAATTTCAGTACTCGCTGAAGGTTTAGATTGTTCTTCTGCCATAGAAAAAACCTGCACAAAAACACGATGTACCCGTTCACGCACTGTATCTAACTCAGTTTTAAAGCTAGACCAATTATCATAACCCATAGAAAACACCAAAATCGCTTGTTCTCGTGGCATTTTTGGCAAATCATGCGCCTGCTTATCTTGGTATTCTTGGATATGATTTTCTACCCGACGTAAAAACTCATAAGAGCTTAATAGTTGGGCAGAGTCTTCAGGCAGCAATAAACCTTTATCGCCTAATAACTGTAAAATTACCTGTATACGCCGCTCTTGTAGGTCCGCATCTTGTCCCCCACGAATTAACTGGAATGCCTGACCGATAAATTCAATCTCACGAATACCGCCTGGCCCCAATTTAACATTGTCCATACGATCTTTACGCTGTAACTCTTGGGTAATTTGTACTTTTAACGAGCGCAATTCTTCAAAAGCACCGTAATCTAAGTAACGTCGATATACAAAAGGTTTAATCAGCTGCATAAACTTTTCACCGCCCAGCTGATCGCCAGCAACCGGCCGCACTTTAACCATCGCATAACGTTCCCACTCACGTGCCTGTGTTTGGTAATAATTTTCCAAGCCATCAAAAGTCATAATGACAGGACCACTATCGCCAAAAGGTCTTAATCGTATATCCGTACGAAAAACAAAACCATCCGCGGTGATTTCATCCAGTACTTTCACTAATGAGCGACAAATACGGCTAAAAAATTCACCATAGCTGGTTTCTTTACGATCAGCTAAAACACCATCGTGTTGATAAGCAAAAATCAGATCAATATCCGATGAATAATTTAATTCCCACGCCCCTAATTTTCCCATACCCAAAACAACCAAATTCTGAGCAGTACCATCAGATAAAACAGGAGTGCCCCGTCGCTCACAGGCTTGTTGGTATAAAAAATCGAGAGCAAACTGAATACAGCTTTCAGCTAATGCTGTTAAATCCGCCAAAGTCTCCGATAAATCCGACCATTTCGCTAAATCACGCCAAGCAATGCGCATCATATGCTTATTACGAAATTGACGTAAAAACTTCATCAACTCAGCATCATTGGCAATCGTTTTCTGGTTTAATTGATTTTGATAAGTCTGACGAACATCAGCACTAAACAAATCACCAGAATTGATCAGATCAAATAAAAACTGTGGCTGTCGATGACAAGTCTGAGCAATAAACTCACTGCAACAAAAAACAGTAGGCAGAGTATTTTTAACTTGCTCGTTTTCGGGAGGCTCAAGATTTAAGCGCTGTACAGATTCCGTGAAATGTTGCAGATGTAAATTAACGGTATCGTGTAATTCGGTAGGGATTTTTTCTAGAGAAAACATAGAGTCCTCTGGAGTAAGAAATAAAATGGGAAGTAGGGGTACCTACAAAACGAGGGGAGGATGTAGGGCGAACTTTAGTCCGCTAATATAAATAGGTCCTATGTAAAATTAAACTTACACTTTAATAATACGCACTAGCTGAATGGTATGCCCATAGGTTCAAATTTATTCATACCGAAAAAAACCATTAAACACAAGGTACGAATAAATTCGAACCTACAAAAACATTTTTTAATTATGCCTCGGTACTTATACAGCATACAAGCGGACTAAAGTCCGCCCTACGCCAAGCTCCCACACAGAGTATGAAAGCTAGGAGGTTTTTTTACAAATTACTTATTTCTTGGGCTTCTTCTAGGTTTTTTAGTCGACTTATCAGAGCCGCCGCGAGTGACTTTAGTCTGTCTAGGAATATTATCACTATCTTTTACTATAGTCATTCTCATTTGCTGACCAGCAACACGCGCATTTTGTAAATCTTTTAACAACTCTGCTGGCATGCCTTTAGGTAAGTCAACGATACTGAATTCACCATGCATATCAATTTGGCCAATTTCTTTACCGTCTAAACCTGCTTCATTAGCAATTGCACCAACGATATTACCAGGCTTAGCACCATGATCTTTACCCACTTCAATGCGGTAACGCTCAAGGCCATCTTTTAATGAAACATTACCTTTACGCTTAACTTCGCCTCTTGTACGGTCATTACGATCCCTTTCACGGCCACGCTCAGAACGCTCTTTTACTTTCGCTGGTTTTTTCAATAATAAAGGCTCATCACCTTGTACTAATTTAGCTAAAGCTGCTGCAACTTCAATAGCAGGCACATCATGTTCAGTTTCATACTGCTCAATAACTTTAGTATAAAACTCTAACTCTTCATTCGCTAAAGTATCGGTAATTTTCTGTTTAAAACGATTAACACGTTTATCGTTAATCACTTCCGTAGACGGCAATTCCATTAACTCGATACGTTGCTTAGTTGCACGCTCGATGGCAGCCAACATACGTTTTTCACGAGGTGCAACAAATAAAATCGCATCACCCTTTTTACCCGCACGTCCAGTACGACCAATACGATGCACATAAGCCTCGGTATCATAAGGTATATCGTAGTTAACAACATGACTAATACGCGGAACATCAAGGCCACGCGCGGCAACATCCGTAGCGACTAAAATATCTAATTTGCCATTTTTCAACCTAGCAATGGTTTTTTCACGCTGATTTTGTGCCAAATCACCATTAATCGCAGCGGCAGAAAAGCCACGCGCTTCTAATTTTTCAGCTAATTCAACTGTTGAATTTTTAGTGCGCACGAAAATAATCATGGCATCAAACGTTTCAGCTTCTAAGATACGCGTCAAAGCATCCAACTTATGCATGCCACTAACAGTCCAATAACGCTGACGAATCGTTTCCGCCGTGGTTGTTTTGACTTTAATAGTAACGTGCTCAGGGTTATCCAAATGCTCATTAGCAATACGACGAATAACCGTAGGCATCGTCGCAGAAAACAACGCTTTTTGACAATCAGCAGGTAACTGCTCTAAAACCCATTCAACGTCATCGATAAAACCCATACGTAGCATTTCATCAGCTTCATCCAAAACAAGACATTTTAAATTGTCTAATTTTAAACTGTTTTTACGCATATGATCCATAACACGACCTGGCGTACCAACAACCACATGCGCGCCACGTCTAAGCATACGTAACTGTCCAGAATAATCTTGTCCACCATAAATAGGCGCAACATGAAAATCCTTCATATGTTTCGCATAAGTTTGAAAAGCCTCAGCAACCTGGATGGCTAATTCACGTGTTGGAGCTAAAACTAAGACCTGTGTTGCTTTTAATTTAACATCAATTTTTGATAATAACGGCAATGCAAAAGCCGCTGTTTTACCTGTACCCGTTTGTGCCTGACCAAGTACATCTTTACCATCCAATATCAATGGAATGGTTAGCGCTTGAATCGGAGAAGGGGTTTCATAACCCACATCATCCAAAGCCTTTAAAAGTGGCGCGATAAGATTTAAGTCAGAAAATTTTGGAAGTGAAAGTACTTCGTCAGTCATAGTGTTCCTAATTGTAGAGTGATCGCCTGCAAAATCTTGGTTAAAAAACCCTCAGCTCTCCGCTTTTCTTAAAACAAGAAAAACCCCTAAGACACTATATTTTGACTGGCGAATTGTATTTGCCTGGTAGATATTTTCGTAATCATTACCAGTTTTGAAAAGATTACTTCGCTATGATACCCTAAGTGACTGTTTTATGCGCGGTTTATTTACATTTGCCTTGCTTTTTCAAGCTCTATTTCGCTACCATTCAGCGAGTAAATTAATAATGCGCCTGAAAGCCTTCTCCTGAGGGAGAAGGTTGGATGAGGGGAAATAAATAAAGCTTTGATTTTATTCTCCTCACTCCTCGGCACTCTAAGAGACTAAGAAAAATGCTGTGCTATTTCAATATCTTTACGCAATAAATCATTCACAAGTGGCAACTTCTCATTAGTCACAGGCAAATGCCTATAAAAATATCGTCATTCCCGAGTGCTTTTATCGGGAATCTACGTTGAGCATAGATTCCTGCTAACAGCGTGCAGGAATGACTAAATGAAAAAACTGCCTGTACCATTTAGTAATGAGAAGTTACCACAAGTGCTGATAAATCACTGAAATTGCTCTTCTTTTTACGTTGAAATTCAGACATATCTTTACCTGATTACGTATGACTCTCAGCCAGTAAAATAAAACATGAATAATCAGCATATTAACAAGCGCGTCATTCCCGAAGTCTTTTATCGGGAATCTATGCTTAAGCTACTAGATTCCTGCTAAAAACAAGCAGGATGACGAAGTATAGCTGAGAGTTGTGGGTAATCAGGTATCTTTATCAAGACAAATGGGCCTTTCTATTTCTTCCAGCAGTTAGCCGCATCAGTACCAGTTGCTGTTTTTACACCATCTTGGTTGATAACTAATGTTGCACATTTTGCATCCGCATGAGGGCTTTTTGGTGTTGCAGTGATTGAGTACGCAGATGCTGTCGGGGCTGCGGGAATGGTGATATTATAATATTCATCAGGAGAAATCATTGTTGTGCCAGCACTTAGCCCGAGGTTAATTAGCGTACCATAACTCACATTATTCGCTCGATACTTCTCTTGAGCCAATTGAACGGATAACAAAGTCGCCTTCGCATCCCCTCTCCTAGCTCGCAAAACATACTCCTGATAAGACGGATAAGCAATAGACGCCAAAATACCAATAATAGCCACAACAATCATTAGCTCAATCAAGGTAAAACCCTTATTCTGTGTTTTGTTCATAAATCCTGCCTTTTAAAGTAAGTAGAAAAGTGTTAAAAGCATAGCATAGTGTTACTTTATATAAATGCCGCTAAACTTAAAATGTAGAGTAATTAACAGAAATATAAGGATGAAGAATGTACTGTACAACAAAAGTCAGAAGTACCTTATCTGGGAAATGCTTCAAGGTTAAAAAATATGAATAAAAAATACGGGCTAGGATTTACCTTAACTGAATTGATGATAACGGTGGCGATTATCGGCATTGTAGCGTCTTTAGCTGTGCCTTCGTTTCAGAAAATGATTGAGCGGAATCGGCTTAAAGAAGCGGTAGAATCGTTGAAATCCGATATGATGTTTGCTCGTACAGAATCCATCAAACGTAGTGCTAACTTAAATGTCTCAATTGATATTAACGGTACCTCTTGGTGCTACGGAATTGATGTTGATAATGATACGAACAATACTAACGCTAATGTTGCATGCGACTGTACAACGGCAGGTAGTTGTGCAGTAAAAACAGTTGATGGTAGTCAATTTCAAAATACAACACTCGCAGCAGGAACCGATGTTAATGTGACCTTTTTCTTTAGAAGAGGAAGTGCAAGTGATAACGGTATCACAATCAATACACCAAACTACTCAGTTAGAGTCAAAACAAGTAGTATCGGCCGTATTAGGACTTGCAGTCCTGATAGCGCAAAAGCAATAGGAGGTTATGATGCTTGTTAATATTAAAAGAAAACAAAAAGGCTTTACCTTAATTGAAATAATGATTTCTTTAGTGCTTGGCTTAATAGTAATTGGTGGCGCACTATCTATTTATATCTCTACCATTCGAAGTAGTACTGATATTACGAATTCAGCACGATTAAATTATGATTTAGATTCTGTTATGCAGTTAATGGTGAACGATATACGGAGATCAGGTTATTGGAGTCAAGCTATTGCAGAGTCTGATGCCAGAGACAATCCTTTTATGTTAGAAGGTGCAGCAGGAAATACAAATATTTTTATCAGCAAAAAAACTGGTGAGGCTGATAACTCATGTATTGTTTATTCATACGAAGGCGAAACTGCTAATGGGACTGTAGATGCAAATGAATACTATGGCTTTAGGATGAATGGAGATGGCATTGATATGCGCTCATCAGTTACTGATGTCGCAAATGCTAGTTGTGACGACCTCGGGAACTGGGAAAATATCATTGATACATCTAAGATTGTTGTTACTGCACTTACATTTAACAATACGAACTTTAAATGCTTGAATACTACTTCTGGTATTTCTTATAACACGCCCTGCGCAAGCGTTACGACTGCAAACTTACCCAGTGATGCAGAAGCAATAGAAACCAGACAGATAGGCATAACCATACAAGGTAATGTGGATAATGATTCAACAGTAACTAAACGCCTAACAGCCATCATAAAGGTAAGAAATGACAGAGTATTCACTCAGCCATAACCTTTTGGAGAATAAAATGAATAATTACCACCAATTAAATACCTTAAAAAAACAGCAGGGCGCCGCCACTTTATTTACTTCCATTATTCTACTTGTAGCCATAACCCTTGTAGTAATCTTAAGTGGTAAAACCGTTCTAAATGAAACAAAAATAGCAGCAGACAACTACAGGATTACTCAAGCAACTACAGCAGCAAATTATGCAATGGATTTAGGGGTTAATTATTTTGATACTGGTGGGTTTGATCGCATAAACAATGCAACCAATGCTATTGAAAGCGATACAGTAGTTGATCTGTTGGGTGATATAGATGGTGATGGCGTATATGATAACCCATTTAATGCACTTAGCCTTACCTCCAATGACGGCAGTCAAACAACTAGCGCTACATTATTATTTAATAATACGGCAGGAACACTCTGCGTTCCTGCAGGAGCCGATATCACTATGAAGTCAGGAATGATTACTGCTACTGGCTTTAGTGACGATGGCTTAGCAACAAGAACGATCACTCAATGCGTTGGTCCGATCACAGTATTAAATGATGACGGCCCTAAGCAACCACTGGTAGCACAAGGGAGTGTAGCCTTAACAGGGAATGCACGCATTATTAACCGTTTCACTAATACCACTATATGGTCTGGAGATAAAGTTACTATCGGCAGCTCCTCAGCAATGGAAACTTATATAAAAGACCCTGCTGTCGGATTTTTGGATATTGATGTCGAAGCGGACGAAGCAAGGTTACTTTCTACGGATGAAGATGCTGATACTCAGCTTGTTTCTAACAATAATCTAGGCAATGGATTAGATATTATTGATGATGATCCGTCTTTAGGTACATTACTTGGCCTAGACTTCTTTACTAATTTTTTTAATGTCGAAACTCGTGCTCAATTAAAAAAATTGGCTGGCACTCAATCATATACTTCTATGGGTGACGCGATCACTACCCCTGTCAAAACAGGACTTATCTGGGTTGAGGAAGCCGACGGCGACCAAACTATGAATGGCGGCACAATAGGAGCTATTGGCGAACCAGCAATTGTTATTATAAATGGCGATTTTACTTTAGGCGGTAATTCAACAATCTACGGTTTACTATATGTAAGAGGTAAATATACCATTGTTGGTACCCCGACGGTGGTAGGGGCAAACGTTGTGGAAGGCAGTAACTTTCCCGCAGAAACTACTGCGACTGGCCCAATAGTAACGGGGGTGGGAACAATCAGTCTCATTTACTGGCCCGGTTTTGAATCATCATCAAACAACCCTTTACCTGGGTTAACTGCGGTTATTAGTGGGTCATGGCGTGACTGGTAATTTTTTTATTTAAATAAAGGCATAAAAATGAAATTTTCCCTATCAAAGAAACAAAAAGGTGTTGGTTTAATTGAAGTATTAATTGCCACTGTTGTTATTGCCATCGGATTACTTGCTGTTGCAGCATTACAATCTGGATTTATAGCAGGTAGCGGTAATAATAAAACGCGCTCCGAGGCCTTAACCCTTGCTGAACAAAAAGTTGAAGAACTAAGAAATAATATTGATTTAGTAGGATTTGAAGCCCACCTAAATAGTACTACAGCAATCTCTGATACAGTAACAGGCAGTAATGCCTCATTTACTAGAAGCTGGATTATTACCCAAGGTGGTACAGCGGATAGAAAAAATATTTCTGTTATTGTTACTTGGGATAGTGACGGTGGTGCCGATAGTGATGGCGACGGTAATATTATTGATAATGACGAAAAGGTCAATATTATCACAGAAATGGCATTTATTGACCCTGCAAAAACTGCACTTTATTCCACTGGCAGTGGAGGTGTTGGTAGCGTTCCTAGCCCAAGGCAGAATGCTTCTGAGGATGTTAATGTAGCTTCAGAAAAAGTGGGGGGGGCACCCGACCTTGGTATAAGTGACGTTAGCTCTACGACTGGAAGAGCTGGAATAGATTCAACATTAGAAATTCCAGGCGCTACTGATGGTACCAGTATAACCATTTACCAAGTTGCACCCTCTTCTAATTTTTACACAGCAACAGCAAGTGCCTCAAATACAATAGAACCGGGCGTTATTGCTGTTTTTTTATGTAATGGCAACAATGTTACAGGTACATGTAATCATATCCAAAACCATTTTGGCGGCGTAGTCCATCGCGTCAAAGGAACTGTATATTCAACAAGTGGCAATGGCTTATCGAACATTTTAGTGGCTTGGACTTCTAGTGATGTACATGCTTGTTATGTTGGTTCAGAGTCGGGAGGCTCTATGCCTTATGAATGTGTCTACGCCGGAAATTGTAACACAACTGCTGCTGGTGCTCGAACAGCCTCCGGAGCAGGTGCCATAGTTCCTGGTTGTTTTGTTGATGAGGTAGTTTCTGATACCCAAATTAATGCCAGAAATGTTGGATTAGGTGGTGAATATGGTGATATTGGTTTATTAGGGTTAGTTGCTCAAGGAACTGGTGGGCTTAACACCGAGCAAGTCTGTTTTCTTGAAGATACTGTTGAAAGTAGCAGCCCTTTGCTGAATACCTCTGGCAATGCGGTGTTAAATGAAAACTACCTATACGCAGTGACTAAGCGCCTTTATATTACTAGAAGAGTCAAAAGGAATAGCTCAATTAATGAGCATAAATCAGAGGGTATTAATCGTTCTTATACGAATCACAATTTTTATATTGTTGCTAGAGGAACTGGAAGCGGAGCTGTTGCTAAGTGCAATGAAGAGGTTACAGACTCAGATTCAACAGGTCTAGGGGCTCAACAAATAGCACCTAGAGAGATCTCTAGGGCTTTAAATGAGAATACTGCAAATGCCGTAACACCTGAAGCGGAATATTTAGGAGGAACTGGAACAGCAAATACTTTAATAGGCAATGTGACAGGAAGTGCGACTAACTTAAGGCTATTTATTCCAGAAATTGGTGCGTGTTACCTTAATAATAACTTAAGTATTTCCAGTGATGCTACAGGTTATATTTGTGTTGTAGCAAATGGCCTTGGAAGCGTTGATATTATTGGTTCAAGCAATCAGCATAAAGATACAAATAATAGGTCAGTATTTTCTTCATGTACAAAAACTATTGATGGAGAGCTTGGCTGTCCTTGGCTAGCAAACTTTCAGAGTAATACATTTGATGATGGTGGAATAATAAGTAGCTGTACGTCGCCATGGGGTAGTGATATGGCGGAGGCAGATACTGTAGCTGCATACGCGACTAGTAATTGTGATGAAACTACTGGTGCTGTCACTTTAACGTGTACTAATGGCTCCCTAGTGGGAAGTGATCCTACTGCAATTTATCAAACTCCAAGTGAATGCTCAACTGCTGCATCAATTACATCTTGTGACTTACCTTGGGGAGGATTAACTATTGACATAGACACTACAATAGATGCATATACAGAGGCCGCAGTTGCATTTGATGGTTCTTGCCCTGCCCCTATAGAGAGAACTTGCGGAACAGGTGGTATTTTAGATGGTGATATTACGGCTATTTATCAAACCTGTACGGTAGATGCTGCGCCTTGTTTTGTTCCTAGCATTAATGGAGATACCACCAATAATACTGGTGATGTTGCTGATGTTGACCTTAAAATAACGGGCGAAGATTTGGTGGCTGCAGGTACAATAAATGATAGCCTTCCTAATAAAAAGGTTTCCAATCAGTATCCTACAGCAGGGACTCCTGTTACTTGTGGGACTACGGTAACCTATGAATATAAATTGTAACTAGCCACGGGTGGGCAACGATTTTCTGCCCACCATTTTTAATAAAAAACCACCCAATCGATAATCCTGTCGGGTGGTTTTTTTGTGCCTCAATAAAGGGGTCAGAATAAAGAGGTCAAAGCCCAATACTGACTACACTCAACATGAATAAAAAAATCAATAAGGTTCAGACTCGATTGAGAGTTTTTTGTTATGTGGGGGTCGTACTAAAGGGCTATAGGAGGTGGCTGTGACAAACCGCTCTTTTAGTTAATTACCCTCGGAATGGCTCCAAACTTAATACCTCGACACCCCTTGTTTATCCTATCTTTTCTGTAGCACTTCTTTACTTGTTCCTCATCTGTATCATTCCGTGCCTATTCTCGCTTTTGCTACTAAAAAGATAGCTTATAATAAGTTTTAATTATTTATAGTTTACTCAACTCTATTTAAAGCAATTTTATAGACTGAATTTCTCTCACGCTTGCCTACCGCTAATACCAAAACAACCACTTCATCATTAATGACCTGATAGACCAATCGATACCCTGCTGCCTTCAATTTAATTTTGTAACAATTTTCAGCACCTGATACCTTAGAGCTCCTAACGACAGGTTCTTCTAATCGTTCAGCCAGTTTTTTCTTAAACTGCGCGCTAACAACCGTATCTAATTTATGCCACTCTTTAAGCGCTCTCTTATCAAATTTAAGCTTAAAGCTCATCTAAGCTAACCTCAACAGTTTCACCGCCCATACGGCTATTAGCTATATTTGCTAATTCAACATCTTCAAGTCGATCAAAAATCAACTCCCACGTTTCAGCTGGAACACAATAAAAAGCAGGCTGGTTATGATTAAGTATTGCTATAGGGAAGCCATCACCCGCAGAAACCGTAGCCATTGGGTTTTTCTTTAACTCAGAAATGCTTGCTGAGCTATCTGCCAAAATACTATTTATAGTATTCATTACATCACCATTAATTAAGACCTAATATAAAACCAATTATAGGTCTTTTACCAAATATAACAATAAATACTTATCCAGGAATCAATGGGGGTCAGACTCGATTGATTTGTTATTTTTTCTCTTCTTCCCTAGCTGAGAATCATGGAAGCGGAACGATGATTTTTAGTTCGTAGAAGAACCCTTGATTGAGAGTTTTTTGTTATGTGGGGGGTGGGAATTTGTAAGAAAATAATATTGTATGTACAATAATTTATGAAAATAGAATTCGACTCAAGCAAAGATGCATCAAATATAGAAAAGCATAATGTATCTTTAGCCGATGCAACAAAACTTGAATGGAACGATCTGCTGGCTAAACAGGATGATAGAAATGACTATAGCGAGCTAAGAATGATTGGCTATGCACCCATAGGAAGTAGAGTGTACTGCGTGGTCTATACCGATAGAGATAATACGCGTCGAATTATTAGTTTACGCAAAGCAAACAAACGTGAGGTAACATATTATGCAAATCAAATCTAAATCGGGTCTCCATTTTGACGTACCATCTGATGAAGAAGAGGCCGTTATCAATGCAGGCATTGTTGCTGATCCAGATACCTATGAACTAACCGAGTCAGAAACAACAAGTTTACGTCGTGTAGGTAGACCATTATCTGCAGTGACAAAAGAGCGAGTTACTATACGCCTATCACGTGATGTAACTGAGTATTTTAAAAGCTCAGGCCGTGGATGGCAAACGCGCATGGATGAGGCATTGCAGGAATATATTTCGACTCATCGGTAAGCAAGCCCGTATGCAGCGTTAGCGCAGTATTGGGGTCAGAGCACAATACTGACTACACTCAACATAATAGCTATAATATTAATCAGCTGGATATCCATCTCGCGGCTTTGTTATTGGTAACTGCTCATTATTCACGGGTAAATACATATAAAAATATCGTCATCCCCGAAGTTTTTTATCGGGGATCCATGTTAAACATAGATTCCTGCTAACAGCATGCAGAAATGACGATTTCTCAGCTCAAGTATAAATATATTGGGATTGGTATTATACGCCACTACCAGCTTAAAACGGGACATCTAGTGGTGAGGCTTAAACTCCCAATGCTTTAACAATAACATCTTTAAACAAGATCGCCAGCATACCTGAAAAGATAGCCCAAGAGAGGCGGTCGTGTTTTTTTCCCTGCTCCCTAATTTCTAGCTTTATTTCGTCAAACCTTTTATCCACTTGATCAAAACGCTTGTCAACTTGTTCAAATCGTTTATCAACTTGTTCAAATCGTTTATCAACTTGTTCAAATCGTTTATCAACTTCTTCAAAGCGTTTACCGACTTCTTCAAAGCGTTCTAATGTCGTTTGCTTGGCATGATCAAAACGCTCTAGTGCCGTTTTTTCTGATTGGTCAAAGCCTTCTAATGTCGTTTTCTTTGCATGCTCAAAGCGCTCTAATGTCACTTTTTCTGCGTGCTCAAAGCGCTCTAAGGCCACTTTTTCTGCGTGCTCAAAGCGCTCTAAACTTAGTTGTTCCGCACGAGTAAATTGACTGGCCATCTCTTCGCGTGTGACCGAGTGTTGAGCAGCTTGTAGCAAATGCTGCAATAAGTCTCTTTGCGTAAATGAATTTGAGTCAGTATTTTCAGACATTTTCTTATTTATCAATTATTTATTGATTCAAAGTCTAGTATTTATTGTGATCTTTGTCAATTTTCTAAGAAAAATTGCCACATACCTTATTCGCTAGCTTGCCAAGGCCTATCTTTGAACTATACTCATTATTTAACTATATAAATGGAGATTATGCATGAAACAATTATTATGGGCCTTACTGTTGGTATCATTTAATATTTTTGCGGCGCCTGTTGATATAAATAAGGCAAGTGCACAGGAAATATCTGAGTCTTTAAAAGGTGTAGGTTTAAAAAAAGCGGATGCGATTGTTGCCTACCGTAAAGCAAATGGCCCTTTTGCAAGCATTGATGATTTGGCTAATGTGAAAGGTATAGGCGAGAAAACTATTGCCAAAAATAAGGATAATCTGCAAATAAGTAAAGGTAAGAAAGTAAAGAAGAAAACTAAGAAAAAATAATCCCCCTAGTTCCCATGATCTCCGTTGGAATTCATACGGGGGCGCTCTGCGTTCCGTGACGCAGAGCGTGGGGATGAGGTTTTAACAAACTATTCCCAACCAGAAATGAGAGAATGTAAAAAACTATTCGGCCTTTTTCTTTTCTGTGCTCTCGCCTTCTTTCTTTTCAGCGGGTTCTGCCTCGATTTTAACTTCTTCCCGCTCCTTAGCTCCTGCCTCTTCAAGAATCTTAAGTAACTGCGTGTGGCCTGATTTCTTGGCTTTAACTAATACCCGCACGCCCAGCTTATCTTCCGCATTGACATCTGCCCCCGCACTAATTAATAAATGAACTAAACGCGGATCACCAAAAATAATGGCATCCATAAGTGCTGTGGAGCCTTGGCTATCAGCTAGGTTTACATTGGCACCATAAGCAATTAATACTTGCATAACGCGATAATTACCACTGTACGCAGCCACCATTAAGGCGGTACGTCCACGAACCCTGCTATTAACATCCCCTCCTGACGAGAGAATTGTGTGTACTCGTTGCGGTTGACCTTGGATTGCGGCCCTAAATAAATCTTGCCCTGTTTCTGCAAACAGCGCGCCACTGTACATCACTAGATTTAGTATTAGCCCTAAGATACCGTTTCTCATTATGACTCCAGCCCTAGTTTTTTTAATCGATACCGTAAGGAACGAAAGCTCATGCCGAGTTGCTTAGCCGTCGCAGTGCGATTCCATTTATTTTGTTCTAGCGCTTCACTAATCGCCTGTTTCTCTATATCTTCTAAATAGTCTTCCAAAGAACCCATAATTGGATTATAGGTTCCGGGGTCGGGTAGTTGAGCTGTCGCTGAATGTAAGTCTAAGTCTTCCTCGGTAATTACTTCACCATCATGTAGGGCAACCGCTCTCTCCAGAATATTTTCTAGTTCACGGACATTGCCGGGGAATTTATATTGCTTCAATGCCTTTAATGCGCCTGACGAAAATTTTAACTCACTAAGTTGATTATTACCGGCAATTTTACTGAGAAAAAATTCACTTAACTGAGCAATATCTCCGTTACGATTACGCAATGCAGGGACATTCAGTTCTATAACATTGATCCGGTAATATAAATCTTGTCTAAAGCTTCCTTCTTGAACCAATTGTGCTAAATCTTTATGTGTGGCACTTAATAAGCGGATATCAACCGCTTCTTCTTGTTGACTGCCAATGGCGCGAACTTTCTTTTCTTGTATCGCACGTAATAATTTAACTTGTAATACTAAAGGTAAGTCAGCAACTTCATCTAAAAATAAAGTGCCTCCCCCAGCGGCTTGAAACAGGCCTTGTTTATCACCATTTGCGCCGGTAAAACTGCCTTTTTTGTGGCCAAAAAACTCACTTTCCATAAGCTCTGCGGGAATCGCGCCACAGTTAACCGCAATAAATGGGGCATCAGCACGAGAACTTTGTTTATGAATCAGACTAGCCACCAACTCTTTACCTGAGCCTGACTCACCTTTAATATAGACAGGCGCTTGGCTGCGGGCAATTTTGCTGATTTTTGCCCGAATTTGACACATTGCTTCAGATTCGCCTAACAAAGTGTCTCTAGAGCGCCTATCTTGTTTAGGAGAAAAACTGGCTTTTAAAGCATTACTAATTAATTGACGTAATACTTTCAGATCAACAGGCTTAGATAAAAAATCAAATGCACCCTGCTTCATCGCTTTAACTGCGGCTTCAGCACTTCCGTGCGCAGTAATGACAATAACCGGTAATTTAGGAAATGCGACCTGTATAGAAGATAATAACTCTAGGCCATCACCATCCGGCAGACGCATATCGGTTAAACAGATATTAAAGTGCTGTTTTTTTAATAAGGTATGCGCACTACTCAAGTTTTCAGCTGTCTTCGTTTCTATATCCATTCGATTTAAAGTGATTTCCAAGAGTTCTCGGATATCCGCTTCATCATCAATAATTAAGGCTTGTGCTTTATTCATAATTTAATTTCATTCTGCTCTGCACTTGCTAAATATAAGCGAAAACAACTGCCACTTGCTAAAGCTTGGTAGCTTAATGAAGCTTGATTTAATTCAGCTAATTCACGAGAGATGTATAAGCCTAAGCCTGTACCTGAATTAGAGGTAGTAAAAAATGGCTCGAACAAATGTTCTATCGTCGCTTTGGACATATTTTGTCCGTGGTCAATAACCTGCAAACAAGCTTGATTAAAAAAAGTGGTCACTTTAAGTTCAATATCTTGATCAGGTATATAGCCATATTTTAAAGCGTTTTCACAGAGATTATTTAGAATTTGCGTTAAATGTCCGGGGTCAAAGAGTATATCTTGCACCTCCTCTGCTACTGAGATATTAAATTGATTTGTCTGCCCGCGATTTTCTACCTCAAAAATAGCTAAATACTCTGGCAGCCATGTCGCCAGATGAATGCGCTCTTGCTTTGAATCTGTTCTACGCGAAAGCTGCAAAATATCTTCAATAATGGAGTTTACTCTTAAAGCATGAGCTTGAATAATTTCGGTTAAACGTAAGTCGGCACCTGACAATTTCGGGCATTCTGCTAATAACTGGCCTGCATGGCTTATTGCACCTAAGGGATTACGAATTTCATGCGCAATATTGGCAGTCAGCATTCCTAAAGAGGCTAGCTTTCCCTGCTGTACACGTTGATTATATAACGCAACATCATCTAAAGTGATCATAAAAAAAAGCGCATGCCGAGTAGGCAAGGAAGTAAAGTGCACATGCAAATCTGCTTGGCCAGGCACTGAAATGCGCAAAAAATCTTTACTAGGATTAGCCGCCCACTGTTCAAAAGCATGCGCAAATGAAAGCGAAATATCCGCCAAAGTATCAGGTAAGCTATTACGCCCTAATAAGCGCTGGCAGGCGTGATTATATCGAGTAATTCTTTGTTGCTGATCAGTAATAATAATTCCTGACTGCATATTCTGAATAATATATTGATTCAATTCCTCTAAAGAGATAATGGTTTCTTGCTGCTGTGAAGTAATTAAAGCCGTCTGCTCTGTCCGTTTGGCTAAAAAGTAAGACAACATAGCAATGGTAAAAAAAGCTGCACCCAACATCCCTGCATAAGGATAATAAGTACTTTTAAAATCCCCCATACGAAAAACATAAGCTTGTTCGGCAAAAATAAATAAACTGGCAATAGCAGCAAATAACATCGCACAACGACCACCAATTAACAGCCCACCTGCAGCTGTAGATACTAACATCAGCGCCCCTACTCCACTCGCAATCCCGCCGCAAGCATGCATAATCAAAGTAATCAGGAAAATATCGGTAAAAACAAGTAATTGTGCTTGAGCGGCATAGCTAGCAACGCGCTTAAAAATAAATACCCACCCGATTAAAGTCATGCCTAAATAACTAAAACTGGTCAGTAAATACAGCCGACTATATTCAGGCAGAATAATAAGCTGACCTATCCGCGAATAATATAAACTTAAAAACAAGCCGGATAAAATCAAACGATAAACATAAAAGCTTTTTAATAGAAACCAAGCCTGTCGCACGGGTATTTTATAGCCCTTAGAAAAAGGGCAAGGTGAAAGCATATTAGCATCGCTTAGCATAAGTATTTTTTAAGATCAGTTATCAATAATTTTTGTGCATGAGTTAAATATCTAACTGCTATGATATGGGCATGGATATTTTTATTATATATGTTATCAAAACCCTGTTATTACCGATGGCTAGCTTGTTAATACTAGGGATTACTGGGCTATTTTTTTTAGATCAATACCGGAATTTTGCAATGGGTTTAATCAGTATTTCACTCTTTACACTGTTGTTACTCAGCTTACCTTTGGTCACAAAATATTTAGCGGCCACGCAAGAAATTTATCCACCTATCAATAATAAATCATTAAAAAATTTTTCCGCACAAGCTATTGTTATATTAGGTGGCGGGTTGCGTGATCCTGCACGTGAATATGCACAGCAAATCACCTTAAAAGATAACACATTAGTTCGAGTCCGCTACGGTGCAATACTAGCAAAACAAACCCATCTACCCTTATTAGTCAGCGGTGGAATGGTCTTTGACTCAGAACTACCCTCTGAAGCTGAAGTGATGAGCGGTGTGCTAAATAATGAGTTTCATCAAACCGTACGTTGGCAAGAGCATCGTAGTCGGAATACAGCTGAGAATGCTCGCTATACACAAGAAATATTACATAAAGAAGGAATACAACGTATTCTTCTGGTCACTCATGCTTTGCACATGCGCAGAGCTGTTGAACAATTTGAACAGCAAGGTTTACAAGTACTAGCGGCACCGACAGAATTTTTATCTGGGCCAGGAAAAATCGATGTGTTCAGCTTTTTGCCTTCAGCTAAAGCGCTAGAGAAAAACTCATTAGTTATCCATGAAATCATGGGCCGTGCTTGGTATAAGTTGCGTTATTAACGGGTGTTAAGAGAAACATGACAAAAAGAGAATATATTGTGGGTGGGTCTTTTAGCCGCGATTTTATACAAGTCGCTGCTAAAAGCCCCTCCCACACCTTGTGTTTCCCTCTCAACCCAAACTCTTACTCGCTATTTCAAAGACATCTTTAGAAATATGCTCGGTATTAATAATGCGCTCTAACTGCTGCTTAATCAAAGTTTGACGTGTTTCATCAAAACGTCGCCATTGAGTTAAAGCACTAACCATTCGCGAAGCAACTTGTGGGTTAATCTTATTTAAAGCAATGACTTGGTCGGCTAAAAATTGATAGCCTTGGCCATTTTCAGCATGATAGTGTAGTGGGTTAGATTGACTAAATGCACCAATTAAAGCACGTACCCGATTCGGCGTTTTTAAATCAAATGCCGAATGTTGTAACAAACTTTGTACCACATTGAACGCATCCACTTGAGTGCTCATCGCTTGTAAACTAAACCACTTATCAATCACTAAAGCTTCACCTTGCCATTGCTGATAAAAACTCTCTAAGCTAGCTGATTTTTCAGGATTTTCACTATTGACTAACGCGCCTAACGCGGCAATTTGATCGGTCATATTCTTGGCGCTAGCAAATTGTTCATTGACTAATTGATAACTTTTCTGCGTTTCTAATTGGCTTAAATAATCCAAACAGATATTTTTAATTCTACGGCGACCAATGGCTTCTGCACTCAGTTGCCCTGACTCTTCTATATGGTTTGCTTGGTAAAGCGCACTAAATTGCTCAATCAATTGTTCGGCAAGGCTGCGTTTAACAAAGTCTCTCGCTTTATGTATGGCAACCACATCAACCACTACCATTTGTTCAGCTAAATAATTAGCACTAGGCAAAGATAGTAAGCAGGCTAAATACGATAAGTCAGTCCATGATTTCTTTAGAATAGTTTTAAAGCTAGCAGATAAAATATCAGGCAAAGTTAATGTTTGGCCTTGCTTAAGCGCATCGATTAAATCAAAAATAATAGTCGTGGTTAACTGCTGACCGGCTTCCCAACGATTAAAACTATCATTATCATGCTGTAATAAAAATGCTAACTCGGTTAATGACCGTTCCATCTTTAATTTAACCGGTGCGGAAAAACCACGTAATACAGAAATATGCGGGGTACTAGTGACCCTTTCAAAGATGAAAGTTTGACTGGCTTCAGTTAATTCCAGGGTCACTTCATTGTCTGTTTCTTGGTAACCTGAAACACTAGGCGCAATCACTGAACCATCATCAGCAAATAAAGCAACTTTCACGGGGATATGTAAAACGGCTACATTGCTCTGTGTTGGAATGCTTTGACTTAAAGTCAGCGCTAAACTTTGCTGTTCTGCATTGTAATTTTCCTCAACGCTTAATGTTGGCGTTCCCGCTTGTGCATACCAGCGTCTAAATTGACTTAAATCTTTGCAGCTCGCCTCTTCCATAGCCAGTACAAAATGTTCACAGGTTACTGCCTGCCCATCATGCCGCTGAAAGTATAAATCCGAACCTTTACGGAAGTTTTCTGCTCCTAATAGAGTTTGAATCATACGCACCACTTCTGCGCCTTTTTCATACACGGTTAACGTATAAAAGTTATTAATCTCAATATATGCTTCAGGACGAATCGGGTGCGCTAAAGGGCCGGTATCTTCAGCAAATTGACGGGTACGCAAAGCAATCACATCATCAATTCGTTTCACCGCTCTGGACGTTTGATCGGCAGTAAACTCTTGATCGCGAAAAACGGTAAAGCCTTCTTTCAAACTAAGCTGAAACCAATCCCGACAAGTAATACGGTTACCACTCCAGTTATGAAAATATTCATGACCGATAACCCCTTCAATATGTTCATAATCCATATCGGTTGCCGTATCAGGGCGCGCCAATACAAATTTAGTGTTAAAGACATTCAGGCCTTTATTTTCCATCGCACCCATATTGAAATGACCAACGGCAACAATCATATATAGATCTAAATCATACTCACGACCGTAAGTATCTTCATCCCAACGCATAGAGTTTTTAAGCGATTGCATGGCATGAGCACACTTATCAATGTCATGCGCTTCAACAAAAATTTGTAAGGTAATATCACGGCCACTCATGGTCGTGAAGTGATCTTCAATACACTCTAATTGCCCAGCGATTAAGGCAAATAAATAGCAGGGCTTTTTAAAAGGATCTTCCCAAGTTACCCAGTGGCGATTTTCGGTTAGTTCACCTTGCGCGACTTTATTACCATTAGAAAGCAAAACAGGATACAGCGTTTTATCGGCCACTAAAGTCGTGGTAAATCGACTCATGACATCGGGTCTATCCAGAAAATAAGTAATCTTTCTAAAACCTTGCGCCTCACATTGCGTGCATAGCATGTCATTCGACATATACAAGCCTTCTAATGCACTATTCGCCTGTGGATTAACCGTATTTTCAATAGCTAAAGTAAAGCTTTGATTTTGCGGTACCTGAGCAATAATAAGTGCTTCATCTGTTAACTGATACTGACTTTCAGTTAACGCCACACCATCTAAGGCAATACTAACTAAGCTCAAATCTTCACCTAATAACTCCAAAGGCGCATGCTTAACTTCACTGTCTGGATTCGAGTTAAGTGTTAAACGCGAAACCACGCGTGTATATTCAGCATCGAGAATAAAGTTTAAATCGACTGTCTGAATTAAATATTCAGGCACGAGGTAATCTTTAAGGTAAATGGTTTGTGGTTTTGTATCTGTCATATCTATCACTCTCTATGCTCGGTATCGACTTGTTTGGGCTTTCGTGAAATCAGACTATAGGTAATACCCAGAGCCAAAACCACAGACGCAGTTGCAAAAATATATAGGGGATCAATTTGATTGAAATCAAAAACAATAATTTTTCGAGAAACAGCCATTAGAGCAGTCGCGACCACTAACTTTATTGGTAAAACGTCTTTGCGTATATATAAGGTAATATTGAGGAATATTTCAATCGCAATCAAAACGACCAGAAAGGTACTGAACAGGGCTAAAATATCATTCATATTCAGTAGCATTACCGGCGGTGCCATTAATCGCCTATACAACACTAAGATCACATCCGCTACGCCCCAAAGTATGACTGCGACCATTAACACCGCTAAAATGCGTACTGCAAAATGGATAATGCTATGTAACACTTTTATAAAATTATCTTCGTGCTCTGCGGGCAATTCTTCATGAGCAGTATGTGCTGACTTAACGCCACGACCAATACGCTTATCCATGCTAACTACGATTTAAAAGATTTAAAAGAAAAAGCCATAACTAATGCCCATGCAGCGAGAAAACATAGACCACCCAGCGGCGTAATCATGCCTAACCATTTCAAGCCCGATAAACTTAATAAATATAAACTGCCAGAAAATAAAACAATGCCAGAAAACATAGCCCATGCGGCATATTTTAATAAATTCACTTCAGGGTTTTGTGCACGCAATAGGGCAATTATGCCTAACCCAAGCGCATGCCACATTTGATAAGTCACCGCGGTTTTATACACAGCTAACATATCAGGCGTTAAAATTTCTTTCAAACCGTGCGCACCAAATGCGCCCATTGTCACAGCAATAAAGGCGCATAAAGCACTTAAAAAAAGCGTTACAGGATGCATTTATTTCTCCAAAAGTCGCGGCATTAATTGCACTAGGTTACATGGCTTGGTTCTAAAATCTAACTGCTCACTAATTAAACTATCCCAAGCCGTGCGACAAGCACTAGCCGATCCTGGCAAACAAAAAATATAAGTCGCATTCGCTACGCCAGCAACAGCCCGTGATTGTATAGTCGAAGTTTTAATATCTTGATAAGACAGCATTCTAAAGACTTCACCAAAACCTGATAAAGTTTTATCTAATAAGGGCTCAACCGCCTCAGGTGTACCATCTCTGCCCGTTACACCAGTACCACCAGTGCTAATAATAACATTCACCTGCTCATCCGCAATCCATGAAGAAACAGTCGCTCGGATTTGATAAATATCATCCGCAACAATGGCTTTGCTAAATAAATGATGCCCAGCAGACTCTAAACGCTCCACCAAGGTTTTACCTGAAATATCCTCGTCTTCTGTGCGCGTATCTGAAACGGTCAATATTGCTATATTAAGTGGGAGAAACTGCCTTTCATTACCGGACATATCAAAACCTATTTTAATTTATCATACCTATTCGCAGTATTTTACACCAAGCTACGCTATAACTAACATTAATGAAATTATATTGGCTCCTGAATCAACCCCCATAAGCAAAGCGTAGCTTGTTAGCAATATCTTAAAAAATTATTCACTAGTACAAGATAGAATTGAAACCTATAATTAAAGTTCGTACCCTCAATAAAAAAGAGTATTAATGGCTGTAGACCCTAATTCACCAGAAGGTCAAAACCTGCGCAAATTTTTTCCGCTGGCCACCATACCTGCACAACAGTTTAATCTATTATGTGCCGAGATTAGTGTGTCTGAAATACCCAAAGGGAACTTTCTGTTTACTAGACACGACAGCACTGAGGCCTTTATATATCTTATAGGCGGCAGCGTTTCTTTAGAAGCTGGAACACTGAAAGTAGAAACCATCAATGCTGATTCTGACTCAGCTAAATTCGCACTTGCGCATCAGTTTCCTCGTAAAATATCCGCACGAGCTATTAGTAATGTTCGCTATATCAGTTTAAATCTCGACGCATTTGAGCAAAAAGAAGTAGAGTATGAAGAAAAGGAAAGTATTTATATGATAGATAATGAGGATTCAGAAAAAGAAGCCGACAATAAAGGCGACTGGATGTCTGTATTATTAAAGTCGCCTATCTTCCAGCGCCTGCCTGCAATGAACTTACAGCAAGTTCTCATGAATTTACAGGAAGTTAAGTTAGAAAAAGGCGATGTCCTCTTTCACCAAGGCGATGCCGGAGATTATTATTATTTGATTAGAGAAGGCCGCTGCACTTTAAGTCGCAAAGCTTCTGAGCGGACAAAAGAAATAATATTAACTGAACTAGGTGAAAACGAAACTTTTGGCGAAGATTCATTGCTCTCAGGAGCGCCTAGAAGCATGACAATTACTGCCGCTACCGATATGGTGCTGTCGCGTATCGATAAAGAGCGCTTTATTAATCTAATTAAAAAACCTGCACTCAAGTATATTACTTATCCAGAGCTGTTACATGAGCAAGCTAAAGATATAACGCCGCTCATATTAGATATACGCCCTGTCAATGAATACAATGAAGCACATATAGAAGATAGCAGAAACATTCCTTTCTTTTCTCTGCGCATGCATATCAAAGATTTAAAAAAAGAAACTAAAAAAGTTATTATTATTTGCGCAGATGGCACTTTAAGTGAAGCGGCGGCCTTTTCTCTGATCAAAAATAAAATTGATGCCGTAATCCTAAAGGGCGGCATGCAAAGTGCGCCTAAAAATACCAGCTATACAGGTGAGGCAACTTTTGCCATTGATGATAATGACCAAAAAAGTCATATCTTTTTTGAGAGAGATGAAGACTCTACTACAGATGTATCCAGCACTACTGATCAACAAGTCAGCAAACCTGATCTATTAGAGATAAATACAGAACTCGATTTACAACAAGAAAATCAATTATTAAAAGCAGAAAACTCACGCTTAAACAACGAGTTAGATGGCGCTAAAAAGAAATACCGAATGCTACTCAAGCAAACTGAAAAACTAAAAGACGTACTAGATAAGCTAAAAAGCTCAAAGTGACAAGTAAGCAATACGACAACCCCAAGAAAGGGGTTATCGCGCTTACACAGCTAGGCTAGAGGCTAGCTGTGGAAGGTTACAACTAAGGCAACCAAAAGAGAATCAATAGTATTATTTGATTTTTGCTTCTTTATACATAACGTGTTTACGTACAACAGGATCAAATTTTTTGATTTCCATTTTTTCCGGCATAGTACGTTTATTTTTATCTGTTGTATAAAAATGACCAGTACCCGCTGAAGAAACTAATTTTATTTTATCGCGCATGAGTATATCTCCTTAAACCTTTTCGCCACGTTTACGTATATCAGCTAAAACAGCATCAATACCTTTTTTATCAATGATACGCATACCTTTTGCAGTTAATCTTAAGCGTACCCAACGGTTTTCACTTTCCACCCAAAATCTATGGTGGTGTAAGTTTGGATTAAAACGTCTTCTTGTTTTATTGTGTGCGTGCGATACATTGTTTCCAGTAATAGGGCGTTTACCCGTTACCTGACAAATTTTAGACATGATTCACCTCTAATGAGCCTTTATTCAAAGTTAGCCCGTCTTTATACCAAGTTTTTACACAAAGGTAAACAAGAATATATTTACAATGCACTGTATCTCATTAAATATTCACACTATTCGAGTAAAAAACAGGCTATACTCGCAAGCAAAGTAACACTATAGCTCATATAATATTTCTTTGGCTTAACCGGCCAAATGAGATTTTAATGATAACGTCATTCCTGCATGTTCTTAGCAAAAACCTAGTGCTAAGTACAGATTCCCGATACAAGACTTCGGGAATGACGCAGTATTGCGTATTATATTTACTCTCATATCAATGGGATATATCAGAATAATTACTTACCAAAGAGATACGCATTGTGACGATTAAACTTGGCATGGTCATGGATTCAATTGACCACATCAACATCAAAAAAGACACCAGCTTTGCTATGCTGCTAGAGGCTCAAGCACGAAACTGGGAATTATATTATATGGAGTTAGGTGATTTATGCTTGCTCAATGGAAAAGCTTACGCGAATACCAAGCATATTCGCGTAAAGCGTGATGCAAACCAGTGGTATGAAGTGATCAGCGAACAAAGCATACCTTTGGCAACATTGGATAGCATTATTATGCGTAAAGATCCGCCAGTTGACCAAGAATATATTTATGCCACACACATATTGGAACAAGCAGAAAAACAAGGTGTTTATGTTGCTAATAAACCGCAGTCCCTACGTGATGCCAACGAAAAACTCTTCACTTCTTGGTTTCCTCAGTGTTGTGCCGCGACTTTAGTCAGCAGCAAAGCTGGACAAATACGCGAATTTCTCCAAGAGCATCAAGAAATCATTCTCAAACCGTTAGATGGCATGGGCGGTGCATCTATTTTTCATTTGCGCCTTAATGATCCCAATATCAGCGTTATTATAGAAACCATTACCACACATGGTGCAAACTACGCCATGGCGCAGCAATACCTACCAGAAATAAAAGCTGGTGATAAACGTATATTATTAGTCAATGGCGAACCTATCCCTTATGCATTAGCGCGTATTCCCGCACAAGGCGAAAGTCGCGGTAATCTTGCCGCAGGTGGACGTGCACAAGGACAAGCTTTAACAGAACGTGACTACTGGATTGCACAGCAAGTAGGCCCTACGCTTAAAGCCAAAGGGCTAGTCTTTGTTGGTATTGATGTTATTGGCGATTACTTAACCGAAATCAATGTCACCAGCCCTACCTGTGTACAAGAACTGGATAACCAATTTGGCCTCAATATCAGTGCTCAATTGATGGATCATATTGAGTCGATGCTGCCAAAATCTGCATAAAATGTCTGAACAAACCTTTCAACGCCCTTCCCCACTATCAAATAATGATACTTTGCTGATTTGTGTCTTTTTTGCTGCGATTATTCATACCGCACTCATTTTAGGTATTAACTTTTCCAAACCTAAAGCCGATAAAACCAGCAAATCTATAGCAATCACCCTAGTCACTAACGAAGCAAAAAAAGCACCTAAAAAAGCAGAATTTTTAGCGCAAAGCAATCAAATTGGCGCAGGTAAAAAGCTTGATAAGCCGACACCAGCAGCACAAAAAATAGCCAGTTCAGGTACGCATAGAAAACAACCACCGCGACAAAAAGTAGTCAAACAACAAAGCGTCAAACGCCAACAAATACTGACTCAAAAAACTTCTGAACAAAAAATTCAACTGACAGAAAAAACCAAAGAAACCAGCGAAAAATCTAAGCCAAAATTATCCATGGATGCCTTGCGCCGACAAGTCGCGGAATTAGGTGCAAAAATACGTTACCAAAAACCTAGCAGCGATCAAAACCGCATTAAATTTGTTAATTCCGTCAGTGCACATAAATACCTTGCCGCACAATACATCACTGACTGGCAGCGCAAAGTTGAAAGCACTGGCAACCTCAATTACCCAGCTATTGCTAAGCGCCCTGGATTTTCCAGCAGTTTAACTTTAGATGTTGGCGTAAAGCCTGACGGCAGCCTTTATAGTTTGCGCATTAGGAAATCATCCGGCTACCCAGCCCTCGATGAAGCGGCAAAACGTATCGTACGTGTTAGCGCTCCTTTCCCACCTTTACCTAAAGCCTTACTACAGGAGCTCGATGTTTTAGTCATTACCCGCGTCTGGAAGTTTTCTGATAAATCTGGGTTAATGACGCGCTAAAAAACGCCCTGATTACGTATAACTTTCAGCCGATAATCAAAATCTCTTGTAGCCCGTTATGGAGCTTGCGGAATACGGGAGATTCAGCGTAACTATTCCCCGCATTCCGTAAACTTTATGCGGGCTACAATAGTAAGCTGTTTAATATTAAAAACATTTTTCAAGATAGCTAAAACTTGTGGGCAATCAGGTTAAAGACAAAAAACAATCAAACATAATCAAGCAGTTATAGATGCGGACATACTATAAAATATTTTTTATAAACTATGTTATATAACTCATGAACAAGCATTTATCTAGGTCATATAACACAATTAATCATCAATCTACTTTTTAATCGCTTCTGCCTTAATTTAAGCCTATTTTAATCATTTTTCTTTGCTAGAATTAAATCTATTCCCAAAAAACTCTCAAGGGGAATACGACTTATTAACTCTATATCTCCCAAGGAATAAGGTTCCCTCATGAATAAACAAAATTTTATTAGAAAAACAATCCTCGCTTCGTCTATAGCGGCTATAGTTGGACTTTATGGCTGTAGCTCTTCTAACGACTCAGGAGAAGAAGGGTCAACTCTAGAAGCATTATCAACTGGAACCTTTATTGATGCGCCTGTTAAAGGCTTAGAATACTCATCTACTTCAGCTAATGGAACCACTAATGAAAAAGGTGAATTTCAATACAAAGAAGGTGAAGATGTTACTTTTAAAGTTGCTGGTGTAGACATCGGAACTGTTCCTGGTGCTTCTGTCGTTCCTGTATTAGCCCTACCAAAAGGGCGTGTTGCTGCTCGCTTATTGCTGTCTATTGATACAGACGCGCTTGAAGAGCTAATTGACATCAGTAAAGTTGATATCTCTGAGGCAGAAAAAGCAGCCTTAAGGCTCGTTATTGCCTCTAGCGACTTAACTGAAAGATCAAACCTTTTGGATACTTTTTTTAGTGAGCACCTTTTCAGCATCCAAGAAGCCACTAAAGCAAAAAACCCAGACCTAAAAGAACTAACCTTTGACTCAGTCTCTGACGATGACGCTTTAGAACATATTAAAGGCTCTCTAGCTAGCATTGCTAAAGATTGGACAGCGGCGGATTTAAACAAACAAGCTTATGTCTCAATGGATGATCATGGTGCTGCTTATTTGTTTAAAGATGATGCTACTGGAACTGAATATACTAAGCATGTACATGGCGATCACGCAATGGTGCATGCCGATGAATTTACTTGGTCTATTTCTGAAGGCAAATTAAATATAACCTCAAATGCTGATAACAGTGTTACTGAAGTGAGTTTACTAGGGTCACAAAATAACCAATATACGGTTTCGACCATTGATGATGAAGGTGAGTTAGAAGCTGATTCTGTTTATAAAGCTAAATCTCTAGATCTTGCTGCACTTGATGGCAAGATATTATCTTTTGATACTTCAGATGATTCAGACTGCAGTGCTAGAACCGTTAAATTTATGGGTGAGACCGCTTCCCTAAAAGAAGACTGCTCAAGCATTGGACATGTTCATTCTGAAACCGTCCAATTAATGGCTGATACTGATTTAGATAATGTTATTCATATCATGGGTACTGACGATGATGGTGCTTATATGATAAAAGTTTCTTTGTTAAAAGGCGATCTTAGCGAAGGTGTTTTTGGTTTGCTGCACTTTGACGGAAACCATAACGCTACTGATTTAAGTATTGAAGAGTTCAAAATTACAAATGCTGAGTTAGTTTCTGAAGACATGGATATGGATGACGACGATACTGACATGGATATGGGCGGAACTACTGAAACAACCGGCAATGCAATAACAGGTAGCCAGTTATATGTTGATCAAGGCTGTTCAGCTGCAGGCTGTCATACTGCTGACCCATCTGCCAAAGTGAAAAATATTGATAATGGCCAAAGTGCAACTGCAATTCGTAGCGCTATTAATAACGTAGGTGTAATGTCTGGTTTTAGCTCTCTAACTGACGCTCAACTAGCAGATATTGCTACTTATGTAAAAGATGCGCAGTGTCCAAATGGCGGAACATGGATGGTCATGGGCGGCATGGCTATGTGCATGTAATAGAGATTAACCTTTAAACACAGCACCCCATAAAGCCCCCCTGCTTACCCAAGCATGGGGGCTTTATTTTTTGTATAATCATCGCATACCCTCTTACCTGCGATAAAAATCATGTTTATCCTACACAGCTCCAATAAAACGGAAAATCTGCTAGAACATTTAGCGACGATTATTGATACCGTTCCTTTAGATTCTCCCTTTACTAAAGAAGTCTTTTTAATCCAAAGCCAAGGCATGGAGCGTTGGTTATCGCAACAATTAGCGACGAAATTTAAGACCTTTGCGAATTTCGAATTTTTATTCCCCGGCAAATTTTTCAGCCAAATGGCCAGGCAAATTCAGCAGCAATTACAGTCCGATGAATTTGCCCGTGAATTAATGGTTTGGCGCTTTGAATTAATCTTACGCGAACTAGACGAGCCTGTTTTTTCTCCTCTATCTCAATATCTCAATGGCGAAAATACCGATTTAAAACGCTTTCAATTAGCCACCCACTTAGCACAAGTTTTTGATCAATATCAAATGATGCGTCCGCAAATGCTCAATGCTTGGCAACAAAGTAAGCTACTCTATTCCACCAATACCGAAAAATGGCAGCAAGCTTTATGGCTTAAACTAATCGCGCAAACGGACGAACAACACCGTGGCGCATTATGGTTACAAACTATTGCTCAATTTAACCAACTCGCTGAAGGCGCATTCAGCGAGCAACTACCCGAACGGATTTCTATTTTTGGTTTAAATACGATGCCGCCTTTATTTATGGAATTCTTACAAGGCTTAGCTAAACATACCGACGTGCATTTCTATTTGCTCAATCCGGCTCAGGCATTTTGGGCGGATATGGTCAGTAGAAAACAAGCGGATTTAGATGAATTTGAAAACGGCCATCCTTTATTAGCTAGCTTGGGACAACAAGGCCGAGAGTTTCAGCAAATGTTACTCGATCATGAATTTGCCGTTGAACTTGATAGTTTTGAGGAAAATGAACCTGCCGAAGCCGAACTCAGCCTATTGCAGAAAGTACAAAACGACATCCTGAATAATTTAAGCGAATCCACTGATATAGAACAAGACAATTCAATTAGCATACATTCCTGTCATTCCCGTATGCGCGAAGTGGAAGTGTTAAAAGATCAATTATTACAAGCGCTAGAATCTGACCCTGCTATCGAACTGCGCGATATAGTTATCATGGCTCCGGATATTCAACAATACACACCTTTTATCAGCGCTGTTTTTGATGGTATACAGCACAGCATTGCTGATCGCAGCTTACGCAGTAGTAATGCAACTTTTGATGCTTACTTACGTTTTCTACGCTTAACCCAAGGTCGCTTTGGCTGGCAGGCGGTGATGGATTTACTCAATCAAAAAGAGGTATATCAGTGCTTTGGTTTAAACGAAGCGGACCTGGAATTGATTAGCCATTGGGTCGCCGAAACTCACATACGTTGGGGTCAATCAGCCGCACATAAAAAACAACTAAATTTACCTGAATCACCCGAAAATACTTGGCAAGCCGGTTTAGAGCGTTTACTAATGGGTTATGCCGTCGGCACTGAAGATGACTTTTTTGCGGGGGTTTTACCTTATAGTGAAATTGAAGGTTCATCCGCTCAAGCTTTGGGGGGATTACATGATTTTCTTAATCTACTGTTTAGAGCCAGCCAAGAATTAGCCAAAGCCTACACATTAGAATCTTGGTCGAAGCGCTTGCTTTATTACGTTGATTTACTGTTTCCTGCAGAAAATATGGATGCCGCGCAACAGGCAGGCAAGCAACAGATTAATGAAATATTGCTCGAACTAAGCGGCGAACTCTCAGAACTGCATCAGCAACCCGTTTCCTTGGCCGTTATTTCAGCGTGGCTGGAAGGACGTGTAGAAGAAACTAAATCGGCCAATGGTTTCTTGCGCGGCCAGTTAACCTTTTGCTCAATGTTGCCGATGCGTTCGATTCCCTTTAAAGTCATTGCTCTACTAGGCATGAATGAAGGTGAATTTCCACATGTTGACCATCACCTGACTTTTGATTTACTGGGCAAGGATTTTAAGCCCGGTGATCGCTCGCGTCGTGCTGATGACCGCTATCAGTTTCTGGAAATTCTCTTATCAGTACGCAAGCAATTGATCATTACCTATATTGGTCAATCCATCAGTGAAAATGAAAATATTCCTGCTTCAGTTGTGATTCATGAATTATTGGATATTATGCACAGCCATTATCAATTGACTGACTTAGTGATTAAGCATCCCTTACAAAGTTTTAGTGCGCGTTATTTTAGCAACACCCCAGACCTTATCAGCTACAACCAAACCGACCTAGCGACGGCAAAAGCCTTAGTCCAATATGAGCCGACAAATGAACCTTGGTGGCAAGGTGATTTAGCACATGAAGAACCGGAAGTATTAGAAATTAATGATCTTCTTGCTTATTTCCGACACCCGCAAAAATACTTCATACAACGTGGATTAAATATACGCTTTGCACGACTTGAAGGTGAAGAACCGGAGCGCGAACCGTTTGACTTAGAAGATAGCTACCGCATTGATCACCAGTGGATTGAAGCCAAACTTCATGAGCGTAATTTATCACTGGCCAAACTAAAAGCTCAAGGCCGCTGGATTTCAGGTGAATTAGGTGAAGTTGCTTTTGAGAAAAAAGAGCAGGAAATCGAGCAATTTGCGGAAAAAATTCAAGCAAAAGAAGCCGGTACAGCACTCGACCCTTTAGCCATTGATCTAAGCATAGGTTCAATCCGTTTAGTAGGGTCTCTGGCCAACATCTACAGTCATGCAAGTTTGTTTTATCGTTACTCACCGATGAAAGGTAAAGATTTTATTATCGCTTGGTTACAGCATTTAATTATCAACCGAGAGCGCGAACAGGTTACCCATTTAGTCAGTCAAGATGACTTTATCAGCTTTTTACCTGAGCATATTCAGGGCAATGAATTAGAGCAATTTATTGCTTATTATCAAGCTGGACAACACGAGCCAGAAGCATTTTTTACAGAAGCTGCTTTTAGTTATGCGAAACAACAAGCTAATTTAAATAAGCCCAAATCTCGTTCTTCAAAACTTGCGATTGAAGCCGCAAAAGAAACACTCAACAAAGCACGAGAACAAAGCTATGAGCCAGAATTAAAGTTACTGTATAAAAATCTGGCTAATGTCGATGACTTGTTAAATGACGATTTTGAGCATTATTCCAGCACTTTATTGTTAGCGGCTTGGGAGGCTACACATGACAGCTGAGCAAAACTTCAATCCTATTAGCACTGAATTAACGCAAGGCATTAACCTTTTAGAGGCCAGCGCAGGCACAGGAAAAACCTACGCGATTGCCATGTTGGCTTTGCGTTTTGTGGTCGAAGAAGAGTTAAATATTGAACAAATTTTAATTGTTACTTTTACCCGAGCCGCCACCAAAGAATTAAAAGAACGCGTACGCGCACGCTTGGTTGAAGCCAAACAATTTTTCTCAGGGCAAGGGTCAAACCTCGATGCCAATATTGAGTTATGGGCAGAGCAACTCATATCTATTGGCGAGATTAGCGTAGAAACAGCAGTCAAGCGTTTAAATAATGCGCTATTAAGTATTGATCAAGCTGGCATATTTACTATCCACGGTTTTTGCCAACGCTTATTAAAAGAACATGCCTTAGAAAGTGGGCAAATGTTTGATGTCGAATTAAGCGATGAAGTTGCCACTGTCCGCCAACAAATGGCCGATGATTTTTGGCGCTCGCAGATTTATCCACGCAATGCTTGGGAAGTTTCATTGCTTTGCCACGAATATGAAACACCTGATGATTTATTAAATAGCTTGGATAATGTTTCCAATGGCTTAAAGATATTTCCTGATGTTGAAGATTTAGATGCTTTATTGGAGACTATCAAAAAGCTGGCTATCGTGGCACAAGAGAGCTTGATAAATCAGGGCGACGCTTTAGCCGAATGTGTCGACGCGGGATATTTTAAAAAACCTTATACCACCCGCTTTACTGAAAACTATAAACAACTAAGTCATTGGCTGAATGAAACCGTCGCAACCGATAAACACTTCAAATGCGCCCTACCCAGTGCTAACTGTTTTAAAGATTTTAGCGCCAACACCTTAAGCAAAGAAATCCGCGTCGCCAATAAAGATCAGCTGACTTTTGATAGTACGGTATTTGATACGCTCGCTAATGAAATCAATAAAGTCAGCCTCGTTTTACGCCGTGCCCTAGCCCAAGATTTGCAAGAAAATTTAGATATTCGTCTGCAACAACTTAATGTTATGTCGCATGACAGTTTAATTACGCGTACTGCTGAAGCTTTATCTAATACCGGTGGTGAATTATTAATTGCCGCCATTCGCCAACAATACCGCGTTGCGCTGATTGATGAATTTCAAGATACCGATCAAACGCAATGGCATATTTTTTCACATTTATTCGCCGCCGAAGAACAATCTTTATATCTAATTGGTGATCCAAAACAAGCCATTTATAAATTCCGTGGCGCAGATATACACTCTTATTTATCTGCCAAAACACAAGCCAAACAACATTACACTTTGGGTCAAAATTGGCGCTCGAATCCCGATTTAGTCGAGGCTATTAATCAGCTATTTCAACTCAACAGCAATCCTTTTGTTTTTGAGGATTTAAACTTTAATGCAGTCAATCCAGCACTCAGCTCAGAGCAAGGCAGCTTGTATGAAAAAGACGAGATGTTACCGCCTTTAGCTTTATGGCAACTGGCCGAAAGTGAATCTAAAGCTGGCCACTGGACTTCGGGCAAAGCCGCTGAAGAATTAAAAATAGCCATTACTAATGAAATCGTTCAGCTATTAACAGGGACAACACAATTAAAAATAAAAGGTAACTCACGCGCATTAAAACCTGCCGATATTGCGATTTTGGTGCGTACTAATGCCCATGCAAAACTGTATCAAGATTGCTTAAAAGAAGCCGGCATTCCTGCGGTATTAAATAGTAGTGAATCAGTTTTTAATAGTGCAGAAGCGGGCGATTTACATATCCTGATGCAGGCTTTAGCTCAGCCCAGCGATATGGCTTTACTCAAACAAGCCCTGACTTTATCGTGGTTTGCATTGGATGGACAAGCTTTACATCAATTACTCAGTGACGAAGTGCAACTAGGGTCTTGGCTGAATCGCTTTCAAGATTATCATTTACTGTGGCAAAAAAATGGCTTTATGGCAATGATGTTGCGTCTTTTCAGCCAAGAAAATGTGCGCGTGCATATCGCCAAAACCCAGAATGCCGAAAGACAAATAACCAACCTGCATCATTTACTGGAATTAATTCAACAAGCCAGCCTTGATGATCACTTAGGTATCCATAAAACCATCTCATGGTTACGCGCGGCGATTACTGAAGAAAATGCCGGTGATGAACAACAACTACGTTTAGAAAGTGATGCTGATGCAATAAAAATTGTCACCATGCACCGCTCTAAAGGTTTGGAATACCCTATCGTATTCTGCCCTTATCTTTGGTATCGACGTGATAAATTAGCCAGTGAAAAACATTTAATCACCTGCCATGCGCATGGCGAAATGATTGCTGATTTAGGCTCTAATCAATTTGATCTACATCGAAAAATTGCCATACAAGAAGAACTCGCCGAAGATTTACGCATTTTATATGTAGCACTTACACGCGCTAAGTATCGTTGCTATCTGCCATGGATTAATGAGCGCGGTGCAAGTAAGCCTAATCAATCTGCATTTGCCTATTTATTAAGTGGTGAAAAATCATTTGCTGAAATGAGTTTTTCCGAACAACAAACAAGCTTAGAACAATTAGTCACGAATTACCCCGCGAGTTTTAGTTATCAATTAATCGATAAGGAAAACGCATTACAAGGTAGTTACCAAGAAAGCAAAACGGAACAGGATTTATCCGCACATAGACAAAAACGCCATTTATACAGCACTTGGCAAATGAGCAGCTATACTGCTTTATCCTATCTAAGCTTACATGACGCGCCTGAATTACCTTTAGATAAAGCCGAAGAAACCAGCGGTCCCACTCAAGGCACACAGCAAGAACCTTTAGCCTTAGCCAAAGGTGCACATACCGGTAATGTCTTACATGACTTATTAGAAAATATTCCTTTTAGTAAATTAGCCTTACGCGAAGATATTAGTGAACGACGCGATAACACCTGTCAGCGTTACGGCCTAAAAGTAGAGCAGCCAGAAATCATTGATGAACTGCTTTATCAGACAGTGACTACTCCGCTTGATTTGTATGATGCAGAATTTACGCTGGCCAATCTTGATGAACGGTCTTGCCTTAAGGAAATGCCGTTCTATTTAACGCTGGCTGATTTTTCCACCGAGGAAATTAATTTTCTTCTGCAAGACAGCCCTACTTATCAAGTCTTGTCAGAGAAACAAATGCAAGGCTATATGACCGGTTTTATCGATTTGATTTTCGTCTACCAAGGGCGCTATTATGTCTTGGATTATAAAAGTAATAGCTTGCCAGATTACCAGCCTGAAACTTTAATTCATGCCATGCGTGAACATAATTACGGCCTGCAATACTGGATTTATAGCGTCGTTTTACATCTCTATTTACAAAGGCGTTTACCCGATTATCAGTTTGACGAACATTTTGGTGGCGTGCGCTATTTATTCTTGAGAGGCATGCAAGCCGATCAAGCAATGAGTGGTGTATTTAGCGACCTACCCGATGAAGAGCTATTGAATGCATTAGCTGATATATTTACTACAGCTTCGTAGGGCGGACTTAAGTCCGCTTGTATGCCAACTTTTAATTTAACTCACTACGTTCGAATATATGTCCCATAAAAAATCAAAACTGCTACTTTTATCCCTGCCCTTATTAATATCTAGCTGTGCTCAGCAGAATCAAAATATAAGCCATACGCAGCACTCAGTAACAAACGACACACAGAAAGAACTGTATATTTTGCCTGGCTTAGATCATGGCTTAGTACAGTCTCCCATCAATATTTACTCTTTCAAAGAACGTGAAAGCAATCATCATAAAATCACCTTCCACTTTCAAGATGAAATAAAAGCCATCGAGAATCTGGGTCATACTGTTCAACTCGACTTTGCTCAAGGTAGCACGATTGATTATGAGGGTTTAACTTTTGGTTTTAAACAAATGCATTTTCATACACCTTCTGAACACCTTATTGATGGTGTCACTTATCCCATGGAAATGCATATAGTCACTAATATAGCACCGGAAAATAGCACTGACAAACCACGCTATTTAGTGATTGGAGTGTTATTTAAAATGGGACAAACTAATAAATTTTTAGATGAATTTATTAATCTTATTCCTAAAAAGGTACATAGTGTTGCTCCCTTAAACCCTGGATCTGTAAAACTGCATGATTTATTCCCAGATGATGAAGAAACGAATGTGGAGAACTTTTATCATTATCGTGGCTCTCTAACGACAGCACCTTACACTGAAGCAGTAGAATGGTTTGTACTAAAACATATCATCGAAGCCTCACCGGAGCAGATCAAAAAAATCAGCGCCATAGAGGGAAATAATGCCCGCCATATCCAAGGTGTATTTGGCCGCTCGATTGATTAGACTTCATCTATAAAAGTTACTAGCCTATACATATAGTTATTGTCGTCCCACTCAATCATAGGTAGGCTTAGTTCGCTAATGTTGGCAATACAACAGACAAGCGGACTGAAGTCCGCCCTACTGTTTCAGTGTTCCACGTGAAACATTCCCGCCCTCGCCTTCTTGAAAATCTACTCCCCACGCTTAAACCAAGGAAGCGGAGCGATAGCATACTGATGATTTTTAGCCCCCAGAAGGCTGCGTATTTTCATGAAATAAGAATGGCGCACCAGTTTTTCTATAACCCCTTCTTTATTCTAAGCTAGCTCAATAAAATTCAATCAGCCCTTCGCCTATCGAAACTCAAGCCAGTAAATCACCATATTATGTTATGCTAAACTCCTTTTAGATTTATCTATTCCTCCACCTCAGGTCTAATAATGAAAATAATACGCTTTATATTGATTGTAGTTTTAACCGGTTATTTACTTTTTTCAATATCCAACTTGCTGGGTATTAATGACGAAAATGCGCCTATTACTGTCCAACCTGGAGCCTCCAAGGATTATGTAAAAGTTTCTAGCATCTTGCAGAATAAATGTGTCGATTGCCATTCCCCAGGTATGACTAGAATGCCAATATATTCTGAATTTCCTATTGCTAAACAGCTTATGGATAGTGATATTCAGCGAGGCAGCGAACGGTTTACCTTGAGTCCGAAGATATATAGTGGCGAAGAGGCTTTCACTCCTCTGATGCTGGCTAGGTTAGAGCATGTTATTAGCAATAATAAAATGCCGCCCGCTCAGTATCTTGCTATGCATTGGAATGGCAGCTTAAGTGCTGATGAAAAACAAACTATTCTTACATGGATCGCCAATGAACGAAGTCGGCATCCATGGAGTAATGAATCCGCAGAAAACTATAAAGGCGAAGCGATTCAGCCACTACCTTTAAATGTTGAATTAAACCTTGATAAAGTCGCTCTGGGTAATCAATTGTTTCACGATACATTACTTTCTGGGGACAACACTTTGTCCTGCGCATCTTGTCATTCTTTAAATAAAGGCGGAACCGATCAAGCTCAAGTTTCCACTGGAATTAGAGGACAACAAGGCCCAATAAACTCACCTACTGTGTATAACGCGATGTACAACTTGGCTCAATTCTGGGATGGCCGCGCTAAAGATCTTCAAGCACAAGCCGCAGGTCCTGTCGCTAATCCAATTGAAATGGGTGCAGATTGGGATAAAGTGATTACTAAATTAAATCAAGTTAGTGATTACACCAGTGCTTTTAACAAACTCTATCCTGAACAAGGCCTAACGCAAACAACCGTGACTGATGCCATTGCTGTTTTTGAAGAGTCATTAATCACACCTAACTCACGTTTTGACCAATATCTACGTGGTAATGAAACAGCGCTAAATCACGATGAAAAAGCAGGCTATGAGTTATTTAAAAATAACTGTACTTCTTGTCATTTTGGTCCAGCACTAGGTGGTTTATCTTATGAAAAAATAGGAGTTAAAGAAGGTTATTTCGCAATGCGCGGTGGTGATTTAACAGAAGTTGATAATGGCCGATTTAATGTCACCAAAAATGAAACTGATCGTCATGCCTTTAAGGTTCCAGTACTGCGTAACGTGGAATTGACTTACCCTTACTTTCACGATGGGTCTATCAATAAGTTATCTGAAGCTGTTCGTATTATGGGTGTCACTCAGCTAGGAAAGCACTTCAGTGAGGATGATATTCAGAACATGGTATCTTTTCTGAAAACCTTAACAGGTAACTACAATGGCATATCCTTGTCCATTTTAAAACAGTAAACCTAAGGAGCGAGAATTCAATAATACCCGAGTCTGACTTGTCTTTTGACTCCACAACCGCGCTAGAAAAACAGTTGCGTAGCCTGCTATGCGCTTGTTTTCCTAACACGTCTGTGATGCCAAAATCCTGCGTCATACTTTCAGGCATTATTAAACCCTCGCTCCTAAGTCATTTAACTTACAAAAAAGGGCTTTTAGAATATACTCTAAAAGCCCTTCTTATTTCCCAAATGGCGATGAATTAATTTAATTCGTCATCTTTCCAAAATTTTGTACCTTGAATAGTTGCTTGCGCTGCTAAACCATTTTTTGTAATTTGGTATAAATGAATACCAGGGCTAACCTCTATTGCTAAAGCAATAGCCCCACCATCAGCCTTATACTTTGCCGCTGCATCCGCTTGCCCTTCAACATTCCAACCATGCTCAACAAAACGATTAAAAACGGCTTTGTTATCAAATACAAAAATACCGCGAAAATCTTTAACGCCCAAACCTACACCAACACCCGCAGAGAACATTTTCATATAAGTATCTCTTCCAGTTCTATTATTACGTGCTACACCGTAACCTTGTCCAGTAGAAACCAATAATAGGTTAATTCCCATATTATCAAAAATAGCATAGCCATAAGCGCCTGTAACATGACCCCTAGCACTAGGTGCTAGCTTATATAAATCGGCTAAATCTGTACTACGCATTTTATGAATGGTGCTAATTTTATCGGCATTAGTATCTCCTTTAGCTCCAGCACAACCGTTTAAAATAAGTAGCGCAGAAACCATTGCGATTAATGTGACAAGAGGTTTTAATTTATTCATGTATTACTCCAAAAAGCATAGATTTAATGTTAGATTATAGTTTACAGGCACTGAATGGCTCATGCTAGTTTTAACCTCACTAGAAATACACAATAAAGACGGTATTGCTAGCGCCACGCTTTGCTAATTTTTCAAACTAAGAGATAAACTAATGAATGTAAGTAAACAACAGGAAGATGCAGTATTAACTAATAGAGTCATTGAAATCGCAATTCGGCTGGCTCTGATATTTCTAATTATTACTTTGTGTTTCCAAATTATTCAGCCTTTTACGATCCCCGTACTCTGGGGCATTATTATTGCGGTAGCGATTTTTCCGCTTTATAACAAATTGATACTACAGCTTGGTGGGCATAATAAATTAGCAGCGACACTGTACACACTTTTTGCATTATCCTTATTAATTGGCCCAACATTAATTATTTCAGAATCAATAGTAGACACATCATCTCATCTTGCACAAAGCTTTAAACAAGGAAACTTGCTTATTCCTCCACCGAATAAAAGTGTCAGTGAATGGCCTTTAGTTGGTGAAAAAATTTATGATTTATGGAGCCAAGCCTCAAGTAATCTTGAAGCAACGCTAAAGCAATTTTTTCCAGAAATTAAGCAAGTTGGAGAAACTGTTTTTTCAGCATTAGCGGGCATAGGCGGAAGTGTGTTGCAATTTATTTTCTCTATTATTATTTCTGGTGTGTTTTTGGCGAATTCTCAAGGATCTCATGCCACAATGGTAAAAATTGCTTCACGCTTAACGGCTAAAGATCAGGGCTCACATTTTACTAATTTAGCCACTGCAACGATTCGCAGTGTTACTCTCGGGGTATTAGGTGTCGCAGTTATTCAAGCAACTTTAGGTGGTATTGGTATGTATATCATGAATGTACCTGGGTGGGGCTTGTGGACACTTATTATTTTGGTGCTAGCTATAGCACAAATGCCAGCCCTCATAGTGCTCCTCCCTGTTATCATTTATGTATTTTCTGTTACCGCCACAATCCCCGCCGTTATCTTTACTATTTGGAGCTTACTTGTTAGTTTAAGTGATAATATTTTAAAACCCTTGTTGCTGGGCCGTGGAATGGAAACGCCTACTTTAGTTATCTTGCTCGGTGCTATTGGTGGCATGATACTTTTTGGTATTTTGGGATTATTCGTTGGCTCCATTATTCTCGCACTGGGTTATGAATTATTTATGGCTTGGCTTGATAGAGAAAACACTCAAGAACTTAACAATAATGGATGAAGTAGCTTTTAACAGATCTGTGAGTTTAATGAGAGAATAAGCTGGTACTAAGGCACTTGATATAAATAATATAGGTTGAACATAATGAACAAGATAATAATTTGGTGTAGTTTTATTATTTTTATCGCTGGCTGTACGACGGCTTATCAAGTAAAAGATTACCAGCAACTCTATGGTCCAGAACAGCCTAAAGATAGGTCAATTAAACAGCTTACGGAAGATAAAATTTCTTATAGAAAACAAGTTAAACCAATACTCGATGCACGCTGCATTGCTTGTCACGCCTGTTATGATGCACCTTGCCAATTAAAACTCAGCTCTTTTACCGGGCTGGATCGTGGTGCTAGTAAACAGCCTGTTTATAATGGAAGCCGTTTGGCTCCCGCCTCTCCAACTCGTTTATTTATCGATGCAACAAATACTCAGGAATGGCGCGATAAACACTTCTTCCCCGTACTTAATGAACGCCAAGAGTCCGCTGTAGCCAGTATTGATAATTCAGTACTGGCACAAATGCTACTGCAAAAGCGTCGCTTTCCATTAACAGCGCAAGGCAAACTCGAAGAAGATCAGTACCGCTTTAGTCTAGATGATAAATTTGAGTGCCCCAGCATGGATGAATATGCCGAATTTACTAATAAACATCCGCAATGGGGTATGCCTTATGCATTACCCGGTTTAAACTTAAGCCAAGAAAATACCGTGTTAACTTGGTTAGAGCAAGGCGCTAAAAATGATCAACAACTTGAGTTATCCACCGCTGCAAAACAAGCGATTAACCAGTGGGAAAGCTTTTTTAATGCTAACTCATTAAAGCAACAGCTAATCTCACGCTATATTTATGAACATTTATTTATTGGTCATATTCATTTTAAAGATCACCCTGATAATGAGTTTTATCGACTAATTCGCTCCAAAACACCACCAGGGCAAGCGATTGAAGAAGTTAAAACGATCAGGCCGTATGATGACCCACAAATAGCCCAATTTTATTATCGCCTACGACCTGCACTACATACCATTGTGGATAAAACCCATTTTGTCTATGAGTTAAGTCCACAGCGACGCCAACGCTATGAACAATTATTTTTTACCGATAAGTTTAAAGTAACGCAACTACCCGTTTACAGTTCTGAAGCAGGGGCAAATCCACTGAATACCTTTGCCGCTATTCCTAATCCAATTAAATATCAATTTCTATTGGATGACGCACAATACTTTGTTTCTGGCTTTATTAAAGGCCCTGTATGCCGTGGACAGCTTGCTTTAAATGTTATTCAAGATCAATTTTGGGTATTATTTTTTAATCCCATACATGATTATCAAGAGATCGCTAATAAATACTATAGCGAAAATAATCAAATTTTATATTTACCTGGAAAAGACGGGGACCAAATAAGCTTACTGGGCTGGACAGATTATGATGCCTATGCCAAAGATTACCTGAACAAAAAATCTCAGTTTCTCCAAGAAACCTTTCAAAAAGACGGTGGCTTTACATTAGATAATATTTGGAATGGCGATGGCTGGAATCAAAATGCAGCGCTCACCATCTTTCGTCATTTTGATAGTGCAACGGTTGAAAAAGGATTAATCGGTGATGTTCCCAAAACTGCATTGGTTTTAGATTATCCTTTATTTGAACGCATTCATTATTTATTAGTCGCTGGTTTTAATATTTATGGCTCAGCAGGGCATCAAATAGCCTCACGTACCTATATGGACTTTTTACGTCGTGATGGTGAATATAATTTATTACGTTTTTTACCCCGCAATAAACGCCAATTGATCTATGAAAGTTGGTATCGTGGATTATTGAATGGTCGTATGGACAATACCTTATTAAACCTAGAGTTTAAAACCTCGGTTCAATTCACCGAAGCTGATTCTAAAGCTGATTTCTTTAAGCAAGTTAAAACGTATTTAGGCAAAGCCTTAGCTCCTTCACGTTGGTCAAAAAAATGTCAGCAAGAAGCTTGTGTTAATACTGTTGATAAGGTCATGCATCACTTAGGGCAATTAAATGGCACACAAATCAGTGTACTCCCAGAATTAGCTTTTTTAAGGGTGAAAATGGACAACTCAAATGACCGAATTTATAGCTTAATTCGCAATAAATACCTCAGTAATGTAGCTTATATCACTGCTGAAAATTACCGTTCTGTACCTGAAAAAGACACTTTGACAGTCGTGCCTGGCTTTGTCGGCAGTTATCCAAATTTCTTTTTTAGTGTTGCTGAACAAGAATTAGATACTTTCATAAACTCCTTGAAAAATGCCCAAACCGAAGAAGCTAAAACTGAATTTTATGCACAATTTGGTATACGCCGTAATAACCCTAAAATTTGGGAAACACTAGATTGGTTTAATGCCGAGCATAAAAAAATGCGCGGCTTAGAGGCTGGGATATTTGATATGAATCGTTATCAAAACTTGTAGGTTCCATGAGATTCGCGAGGGGCTTATACTTAAGAGCTCCCTCCCCTATTTCGCAAGCTACATGGGAACTGCGATTAAAATATGGGATTATACAAAACAACGTGGGAGCGACTTTAATCGCGTTGCTAAAGCCTCTCCCACAAAATTCAAGATTCGCATATTATACCAATCCCAATATATTTATACTTGAGCTGAGAAATCGTCATCCTGCAGGCTCTTAGCAGGAATCCATGTGTGACAATGGATTCCCGATTAAAGATTTCGGGAATGACGACTTTGGTATTATTTACCTCACATTCCATAACAAATCTTAACGGTACCTGTACTCAAGTAAATTTTTATAAAAGCTAGTCTGTATATGCCTCTAATGCCGGATGTAATCGATTAATATCAGAAATGGGTAATCCTCTTTTTTCAGGTGAGTAACGACTGTATTTAGATAGATCAGTCGGATCAATATATCCCGTAATTTGTTCCAATTCCGATAAACGAATACCCTGTTTTACAAGATAGAGAATATAGGCATTCGATATACATGTCGCGGTAATTTCTTGTGGTTCAGTTAAACCAGAATCAACCGAAGCATAAACAAGAATAGCCTCAAGCGTAGCTATAGATACTTCTTGGTTTTTATCCCAAGTAGGACAAGGCTCTATATGTTCAAACAATGCCCTTAAAGCCTGATTGCTTGGGATTATGCGTTGGCTATCTCCCGTTACAGTAATAGTCTCTTGTTCAAAATCAATATGCTCTCTTCTTAATTTACTAATTTCATCTAGCGTCAGCCCACTTAACAGTAAAGCAATCAACTGTTTTGCTTTAATATCTGATGCTTCCAACAAAATACTTAAATCTTCATCACTTAGCTCTCTATAACTATCGCTTTCAAGTATTTTGTTTTTTTCATGCTGCAAAGATTGAGCTGAATTTTGAGTTAACTGTTCATTACCTTGTTGATAACTTTTGAGTAAATCTTGAGTAGCATCATTGTACATATTGATACCAGAGATTGTAATCGAAGCATTCTGGCCTTCTTTTCTAGTCAGAAATTCAAAAATCCACACGCAAAAAAGCCCAAAAATAATCGAACTAACAATAGCAATAAGCGCATCTCTCGTGTAATTAGGACTAAAAGGTTCACGAGGGAGAAACGCGCGTTCAATCACTTTAACTTGAGGAAATTTTTCCGCCTGCTTTGCTTCAATTTGCGCTAACCTTTCTTGAGTTGTACGCTGCAGCAACTCAAGTCCTTCTACATCACTGAGTAAGGCTTCATGCTCAGCAAACCTTGAACTAAATTCAGTCGCTGTCCGTTTATGCTTTTCTAGTTGTTTTTTTATTTCATATAACGATTCCCGCGCCGCTTCATAGTTTTGCTCAGCATCACTTAAAACAATACTTTTCCCATAATTGCGTTTTATCTTAATTTCTTTTTCAAGTTCTTTAATTTGCTTTGGCAGTGTATTCAATGTCGGATTCAAAGCTAAATATTCGCGCGTATACTTCTTATCAAACGCGGCTAACTGTTCACGTAAATCTTGTAATCGTAATTCCAGAACGCGCATTCCGCGTTTATCTTCATCAGGTACAAGCATTTTTCCTTGAGCTATCCCTTTATTCACAGCGTTAAGTCTAGCTTTGGTTTTAACTGCGTTTTCGCTGGCATCACTAAGAGATCTATTTAAGCCTTTAAAGCGTGCAAGAGATTGGTTTTCAAAAAGGTTTTCACGGCCTAATGAAGTAATACCATTACTTTCCCTAAAACGCTCCAACTCACTCCTTTTCATTAAAATTTGATTGTTCAACCCCGAAAGCTCTTCTTGAAGTTTTTCTATAGTTAAGCCTGTTGTTTGTCTGATTTCATCAGCACGGCTTTCTAAGTAAACGTCAATCCAAGTATTAATAAGAGGGACTAATATTTCCGCTTGAAAACCAATAGCAGCCAACTCAACTAAATTAGTTTCAGGTACCGCTTCTACAGTTAATAATCGCCGTAGTTCTGAAGGCGTTAAGTCGGTTGCACTCAACTGAGTATCTGTGTTGATTAGATGCCTGTTTAAGCGTTCTAAGGTTTTTTCTAGTAGTTCTTGGCCAGTAAGGATTTGCCTTTGAATAGCAACGTGTTGAATATCAGCTTCAGTACTTTTTTGGTCGATAGCAGTTTGAGCCACAGTTAATAAAGTGGCATAACTTCGATAAAGTGCAGGACGGCTATAAACATAAGCAAGACTAACACAAGCACTCAATAAGAAACTAAAGCTGAAAATCAATAATCTACGTGATTTATACCAAGGCTTAGGAGCTAACTCATGGCGGTTAAGATTAGGCGCAATGTCTATTTGAGGAAAGGAGTTATTCATAATTTAAACACTCAAGTTGATTGAATTAGGCTTCGGGGATTTTTGTAAAATCACTGTCTATGAGTCCGCCCCCCTATTTTAAAAAATAATATTAAAGAACGTTCGATTAATATATGGCTAAGTGTAAAATAAAAGCAAGCTTTTCCTAACAGGCATCATCAGTTATAACTGAATAAAATCGTAATTTTTCAAATTACTGAGAAAAACTACCTCAATCAATAATAGGAAAAAACATGAATGACAAACAAGCAGTTTCTGAATATGCGCTGAATTATATACAGAATGGTATGACTATTGGCTTGGGGACAGGTTCTACCGCAAATTGCTTTATCGAAGCCCTAGCGCAATGTTATCAACAAGAAAATCTACAAATAAAAATCGTGGCTAGTTCACTGGTTAGTCAATTAAAAGCACAACAATTAGGCCTGCCTATTATTGCTATTGAACATATTGAAAAGTTAGATATTTATGTTGATGGCGCAGATGAAGTAGCGCCAGATATGACTTTACTCAAAGGCCGTGGTTCTGATTTAGTTAAAGAAAAATTATTGGTTGAAGCCGCTGAACAATTTATCGTATTAATTGACCCCTCTAAGCAAGTAAGCCGTATTGGGGATAACTTTCCAATCCCCGCTGAAGTACTGCCTTTTGCTTGGCAATTAGTGCAACAAAAAATGCGTAACGCAGGTGCACAGGCCAGATTGCGCGAGACAGATTCTGGTTTTGCTGTCACTTCCTGCGGTAACTTAGTGCTTGATTTAGTTTTTGATTCTGAATTATCAACAACAGCACTTAATGACTTACTTAATGCTACGCCCGGTATTGTTGAACATGGTATTTTTCACAACTTAGCCGATATTATTTTGCTGGCTAATAAGGGGGAAGTAACCCAAATAACGAGAGAAAAATAACATCTGTAGCTTGTTAAAAACAAGAAAACACTACCTAATCCTCTCATATAACAGCTATCAACAGAGTTACGCATAAAAAATATTCAGCACTTAGACTATTTTTCGTTTGTACTTAACTCCAAAAATATAAAGCTGCCTGATTATTGTTTCTTCTTAATAAACAGTCAGTTTCACATTGAATACTTTATTTATAATGACCAAACAATATAATACCCTCTACTTACTATATCACTTGTACTTTATTTTCTTATGTATTCAAAGTTCGGCTTTCTTAGTTACGAAATCAGTCATATCATCCGTCAGCGCTTTAATAAAAACGCAGAAAGCCTTGGCATTACTCATGCTCAATGGCGCGCATTAGTACACCTTTCAGAAAATAAAAATTGTCGGCAAGTTGATTTGGCTGAAATTTTAGAAGTAAAACCCATTACCTTAGCAAGACAAATTGATTTACTAGAAACAGCAGGTTTAGTTAGACGCAATAAGGATAGTGATGACAGGCGTGCTTATCGCCTAGAATTAATGCCTAAAGCCTTACCTATTATGGCTGCTTTATGGCAAATTACAGATGCGATTGAAGATGAAATATTGGCTATTTTAAGCACAGAAGATAAAAGCTTTTTAATTAATAGCCTGGAAAATATAAAAAATAATCTTTCCGAAAAATCATTAGATACTGTGGAATAGCAAGCTCGTAACTTATAATTTAGTAAGTTCCCATTATTCATGAGTAAAACTCTATAAGGCCAAGTCATTCCCGAAGTCTTTTTATCGGGAATCTATACTCAACAATAGATTCCTGCTAACAGCATGCAGGAATGACAAACTGAAAAAACTGTTTGTACCCTTAATAGTGAGAAGTTACACGATTTACACCTATTATTTACTTTGAATAATTGACCATGACAATCAATTTAAACAATGAATCGGATAGCAAGTTAACTGACAATGATCAATCAGTCATAGTTAACAATAAGCAATGCGAAACTGATACAGAAATGCTGATACGGATCAGTAAGAAATTCGCGATCCTATTTGTCATTATTTTAATGTTTGATTCGATTTTAGATCTATTAGCTGGACTGATTGATCTAATGATTGAAGTATTGCATTTAGTGATTGAATTTTTTGAATATTCATTTGAAGTGCTACTTGAGCATATTTTCAATGCTCACCATCATGAAAGTGAAGTTATTATCGCTAATATAACAATAGTGATTTTTATCTATCTATTAATTCAATTTTTTTTAAAGTCGCCTAGCTTACTTATTCGTCTACAAAGCAATATGAAATCCTCTTGGTTAAAACGCAAACATCAAGAAGAATGTAACTGGAAAGCCTTGTCATTGGAGCGCAAAATTAAAATAGGCGCAACTTATTCGGTTGGTGTTTTCGGGGTATTATTTTTGCTTACACTTTAAATTTGAGTACAAAATCATTATCTCCAAAAAAATTAAATAAAACCTCTTTCTGTAGGGCGTGGCTTCAGCCCACCAGTAGTCAATAAATCTTGATAATAGAGAAACCGTCATTCCTGTATGCTACCCAGTAAAGCGTGGGCACAAGCTTTAGCAGGAACCTATAGTGTATGCATGGATTCCCGATTAAAGATTTCGGGAATGACGGCTATTACAGTGATTATTTATTGGGATTGGCATAACGCCACTCCATACGATTACCTTCTTTTTACCTTAACCCTTTGGCGTCTCTAAAATTCACGTCATTCTCTTTTTATAAACAGGAAATTTATGCTCTTACTCTCGAAAAAACAAGATTGGCTCGGCAATGTCCGAGGTGATCTACTGGCAGGAACTGTCGTGGCTTTGGCTCTAATCCCAGAGGCGATTGCCTTCTCAATTATTGCTGGGGTTGATCCGAAAGTGGGCTTATATGCTTCATTTTGTATTGCCGTCATTACCTCCCTGATAGGTGGTCGCCCAGGCATGATTAGTGCCGCGACAGGTGCAATGGCTTTATTAATGGTGACCTTAGTTAAAGATCACGGCCTACAATATTTGTTAGCCGCGACTTTATTAACGGGGGTACTTCAAATTATTGCCGGTTATTTAAAGCTCGGTAGTTTGATGAGTTTTATTTCCCGATCAGTCGTTACCGGTTTTGTAAATGCCTTAGCCATTCTAATTTTTATGGCGCAATTACCCGAACTAACTAATGTCTCATGGCATGTTTATGCCATGACAGCAGGCGGCTTGGGGATTATTTATTTATTTCCCTACGTACCTTTTATCGGTAAATCCATTCCTTCGCCTTTAGTGTGCATTACCGTATTATCTGGTTTGGCTGTCTACTTACAATTAGATATTCGTACGGTCGGTGACATGGGCGAATTACCCGATACTTTACCTATTTTTCTATGGCCTGAAGTCCCTCTAAACCTAGAAACGCTGAAAATTATTTTACCGTATTCTTTACCTTTAGCCGTTGTGGGGTTATTAGAATCACTTATGACAGCCACGATTGTTGATGATTTAACCGATACCAGCAGTGATAAAAATCGCGAATGCAAGGGCCAAGGAATTGCCAATATAGGTGCGGGTTTATTAGGTGGTATGGCTGGTTGTGCAATGATTGGTCAATCAGTCATTAATGTTAAATCAGGTGGCCGTGGACGTTTATCCACAATGGTTGCCGGTGTGTTTTTACTAATTATGGTGGTTTTTTTGGACGAGTGGATTAAACAAATTCCGATGGCCGCTTTAGTTTCTGTGATGATCATGGTGTCTATTGGAACGTTTAGCTGGGGTTCAATTATTGACCTAAAGCATCACCCACTATCCACTAATATCATTATGTTATCCACAGTGACGGTTGTTGTCTGGACGCATAACCTCGCTTTAGGCGTATTGGCCGGTGTATTGTTAGGCGCTCTATTCTTCGCCAACAAAATCAGTCATTTTATGTATGTCGAGTCTAGCTTAGATGAGCCTAGCGATACGCGTAGCTATGAAGTCGTTGGCCAAGTGTTCTTTAATTCTGCCGATAAATTTACCAATAGCTTTGATTTTAAAGAAGCAGTTAGCAAAGTGGTTATCGATCTACAACGTGCGCATTTTTGGGATATATCTTCGGTTGGTGCTTTAGATAAAGTGGTGATTAAATTCCGCCGTGAAGGTGCAGAAGTAGAAGTTATTGGTTTAAATGCAGCCAGTACCACGATTATTGACCGTTTTGGCGTACACGATAAACCTGAAGAAATTGAAAAAGTAATGGGGGGACACTAATGAATACTAATAAAAAGATAGTGCTAGCATGTATCGATGGTTCAGCTTTAACTAACGCCGTTTGTGATTACTCTGCATGGATCGCACAACGCGTGGACGTACCTTTAAAGTTACTGCATACCATTGATCACCATCACGAAAAAGCTGCAAATACTGATCTGTCAGGCAATATCGGTATGGATAGCCGTGAACACTTGCTTGAAGATATGGCAGATCAAGAACAAAAGCAAAGCAAAATTCGTTTGCAACAAGGCAAGGTTGTATTAGCTGCAGCTAAAGAGCGTGCTATCCAAGCTGGTATTACTGACCCTTTGACCCGCTTACAACATGGTAATTTACTAGAATCATTAAGCGACATAGAACAAGATATTCGTGTTTTAGTGATTGGCGCACGCGGCAAACAACATGAAGACCAAGAAAATGAAATCGGTGCAAAAATTGATGCCTTAATTCGCTCTTTACATCGTCCCATTCTAGTCGCTTATGAAGCCTTTAAAACACCAGAGCAAATCATGATTGCTTATGATGGTAGTGAAGCCGCCGATAAAGCCGTGGATATGGTTGCTACTAGTCCTTTATATAAAGGTTTAGTGTGTCATTTGGTTTGTGTCAGTAAAAAAGACAGTGCAGGAACATTACTAGAACAAGCCGCCAGTAAACTACGCGCCGCTGGTGATATTGAAATTATCACTGCCAGCTTACAAGGTAAAGCAGAAGAAGAGTTATGCACTTATCAAAGCACTCATAATATTGATATGACCATTATGGGCGCGTTTAGCCATACCCGTTTACACGATATTTTATTAGGCAGTTTTACCCATAAAATGTTGTTGAAGACTAAAAAACCGTTGCTTTTACTTAGATAAAAACTCAATGTAAATTTCAATAGAGTCCCAAAGGTGGGCAAAACATTAACTCACCTTTGGCTTATCTTTATGGCTTATAAATTAAAGCGTTTAGATAAATAAAGTAGTTCCAGACTCGCCTGCTTCACCAAGAAATGCAGCAACACCACCAATTTCAACCCCATCAATAAGCTCTTCTTTTTGAATGCCCATTACATCCATCGACATCTGACAAGCAATCAGGTTAGCGCCTCCTTTAACTAAACTTTTTAACAAGTTACTTGGTGTTTCTACGCCTTTATCATGCATAACTTTACGGATCATTTTGGCACCCATGCCATGCATATCCATTTTTGAAATGGTATTAAGGTGTTCTACATCTGAAGGTAGCATGGTGCTAAACATACGATCCATCAACGGTTTATTCAGTGATGGTGCATCCTCTCTACGGATCACATCTAATCCCCAAAAAGTAAAAAATAGACTAACCGGCTTACCCATCGCAAGGGCACCATTAGCAATAATCATACTGGCCATTACCTTATCTAAGTCATCTGAAAATACAACTAAAGTAAGCTTGTCTTTAGCCGTTGCTGTAGTACTAACGACTGGAGATACGTCTACTTTACGCAGCAACACAACCACTAAACCTTTTTCGGCCTTTACCGAGAGTAAATCATTACCTGTTTTCTTAGCCCATGCACGGATATCACGACCAAAAGCTGGGTCTGAAGCTGTAACTTCCAGTAATTCCCCCACATCAAGCGCCTCCATTGCTTTATAGGTTTTCATGATCGGCCCAGGACATTGCAGCCCGACAGCATTCAATGTATGTAGTTGACTATTGCTATCCGAACCCACCACTAAACAACTACCACTACGTTCGGCTTCGACTTCTTCAGGATCACGTAGTTTGAGATCGTCGTAATGAAAAATATCTGGGTTAGCTTGTTTATCCACAGCCCAAGAATAGGTTTTATATCCTCCAGAAAGGTTTCGAATTTGCGTGAACCCACCTTGTTTAAGAATTCTATACGCGAGATAACCACGTATTCCAACTTGGCAGAACACTACGATAGGACGTTTTGGATCGAGCTCCTTAAGATGATCGCGCAAATGGTTTATATCAAGGTTTCGTGCCATAGCAATACTCCCAAATTCAAATTCTTCAGCAGTGCGTACATCGAGCAACTGTAAATCAGAATCTTTGCTTTCAAGAAGCTCACGCAACTCTCTCCAATTTATCACTTCAACAGAGTTATCGAGAATATTACCGGCAACATAACCCACCATATTAACTGGGTCTTTGGCTGAGCTATAAGGTGGTGCGTAAGCCAGTTCTAAGTCAGTTAAATCATCGACTGTCAGCCCACCATGTATTGCTGTGGAAATCACATCCACGCGTTTATCAACCCCATCAGCACCAACAGCTTGCGCGCCTAGGATCTTACCTTCTTTAGTAAACAATAATTTTATGCTGACCTGCTTCGCACCGGGATAGTAGCTGGCATGAGACCCACTATGAGTAATGCAACTGAGAAAAGGAATATCTGCAGCATAGAGCTGTTTTTCATTTAGCCCAGTAGATGCCGCAGTGAGGTCAAATGCTTTTAGGATAGCTGTTCCTAAGGTTCCTTTATACTGCTTCTTGTTAGCGAAAATCATATTATCCGCTGCCATTCTTCCCTGACGGTTAGCAGGACCAGCCAAAGGAATAAGCGCGGGTTTTCCGCTAATAGTTTGGGTTATCTCAATAGCATCCCCCACGGCATAAATATCAGGGTCTGAAGTTTGCAAATGAGCGTTGACTTTAATCCCGCCGGTAGAGCCAAGCTCTAGTTCAGCAGCTTTAGCCAGAGTAGCTTCTGGACGTACACCAATAGCCATAATGATAATATCTGCTTGCAAGCGACGACCACTGGCAAGATAAACTAGCGTATAGCCATCTTTATCTTCAAAACGCTCTACTTTGTCTGACAGATAAAGCTCAATATTCTTATCATGCATATGAGAATGGACAATTGCGGCCATTTCATAATCGATGGGCGCAAGAATCTGATCCATGCCCTCCACTAAAGTGGTAGAAATACCTCTATCATGCAAATTCTCCGCAACTTCTATACCGATAAATCCACCACCAATAACGACAGCTCGGCGTGTTGAATGCTGATCGAGGTGCGCCATAATACGGTCAAGATCGGGAATATTATGTAGGCTAAATACTCTTGATGAAGCTATCCCTGGAAGTTTTGGATGGATGGGCGCAGCGCCAGGGGAGAGTAGTAATTTGTCATACGTTTCGTCAAATTCATTGCCGCTGGCAAGATCCCGTAAACGTACCACTTTGGCTTTACGATCTATGCTAATGGCTTCTGTATGACTGCGCACATCGACCTGATAGCGATCTTTAAATGTAGTCTCGGAGGTCACAAGTAATTGTTCACGTTCCGCGATAGTTCCAGAGATATGATAAGGCAAGCCGCAATTAGCAAAGCTAATGTATAAGCCACGTTCAACCAAGACAATTTCAGCCGTCTCATCGTTACGCCTGATACGAGCTGCTGCTGTTGCTCCACCAGCAACTCCTCCTACGATTATAATTTTCATTCTATTTTTCACCTTAGTAATTTCTGTTCTAACAAACTAAAAGAGTCAGGCTTAGCCTAACAATTAATGCTAATAATCGACCCACCTTGCTTCCATACGATACTTAGAAAACAAAGTCTCCAAAACAATAACTTCCCATTAGTCACAGGCAAGTGCATATAAAAATACCGTCATTCTCGAGCGCTTTTATCGGGAATCTACATTGAGCATAGATTCCTGCTAACAGCATTGCATGCAGAAATGACGAGCTGAAAAAACTGCTTGTACCCTTAAAATAATGAGAAGTTACAATTTTATTATCTAACTTGCTCTAGGACTGCGGACATAAAAAAGCAAAAATCTATGTCTATAGATTTTTGCCACTGTAAAATCAGACCTGCGCAAAAAATAAATTAGCTTGGCATCAAAAAATCACTATTTAAGCTGTGAATTTATTCTTTTTCCCTTAAGAAAAGTATAATTTTTTGTTGCTGTGCAGCTACTGTTCCTCCCATCACTTCCGCCACAGTTCCACCAAACATAGTCCCTAGTAATCCAGCATTCATAGTACCAACATAAACACGACCATCAGACTTCTGATAAACCGACATAGTACATGGCATCATCACCGAAATAACTTTGTTCGCATCCTCTTGTAAAATTTTATAAGCATGATCCGCTTGGCAAAGGTTGACCAATATAACGGGAGGTAAATCGCCACCACCATGTTTTTTAACTGACTCATGTAATGGCTGAGTGGAAGAAATAACCCATCCCTCTGATTTAGCATTACTTCTGATCTTTTCAACAGTTTGTTCCACACTATAAGGACTGAGTTGTTCTGTGAGCATCATTCCAGGCATTATTATCCACCCAATAATACCGGCTACGATCACACCCAGAATAAACCCAAACATGATATTTAGAAATTTCATAATTAATCTCCTAATATAAAAATTTATCCGATGAACTATAAAATTAACAGATAATTAAAATAAGGCACTTAATATTAGATTTTTATAATATACCTCTAGTTATAATTAATCAATCTTTCCTATTATTTTAGATTTTTTGAATTACTAGGTAGGGTAATTATTGTTTTTAACCTTAATACTATTCAGCAAACTGCCACACAATTGTAACCTAAGCCCTAACAATATTCGTTAGAATAAGTGATTACGATTACTTCACTAGCGATTGATCATGTCTTATCACAAAAGCTTAAACCTGCTGTCAGAATTACAACAAATAGAAGACATCATAGCGCAAAATAAGCATGACTATTTATCCTATGAAATCCTTAATCATATCCCGTATCAAAACCAATATTTCCCCATTTACTCCTTATCTCTAGGCAGTAAACAAGCCGATGTTCCGTGTATTGCTTTTGTCGCTGGAGTACATGGTCTAGAACGTATTGGTACGCAAGTCGTATTAACTTTTTTGCAAACGTTACTTAATCGCTTACGTTGGGATTTAACCTTTGAAGGTATGCTACAAAAAGTACGCATTGTTTTCCTACCCTTATTAAATCCAGTAGGAATGCTTAATCAAACACGCTCTAACGGGGCGGGAATCGATTTAATGCGTAATGCTCCCGTTGATTGCTTAGAAAAGGCGGTATGGCTAGGAGGGGGACATAGAATATCGAACAAACTACCTTGGTACCGAGGCATGAAAGGTGAAGCGATGCAGCTCGAAGCTCAAACGCTATGTGATTTTATGCAACGAGAAGTTTTACCTGCACCGTTTAGTGTAACGCTAGATTGTCATTCTGGCTTTGGTATGCATAATCAAATTTGGTTTCCTTATGCTAATAGTCGTACACAAGCAATTAGGCATCTAGGTGAAATCTATTATTTACGCGAACTTTTTTTTAAAACTTACCCTTACCAAAATTATCGATTTGAGCCACAATCTCAACATTATCTGACCCATGGGGATTTATGGGATCATATTTATTTACAATCCCTAAAGGATAACAATATCTTCTTACCTTTAACCTTGGAAATGGGTTCTTGGCGCTGGATTCGTAAAAATCCTCTACAGCTACGTAAATCTATAGGCTTGTTTCATCCAATGAAACAGCACCGTATTGATCGCGTGCTGAGAGGTCATTTGGTATTAATGGAGTTTCTTTTGCATGCGACTCTGTCTTATAAAAAATGGCTGAATGAAAGCCATAGTCAAGTCATGCAACAAAAAGCAATGGAGCGTTGGTATCATGAACAAAAATAAATCCTGCTTTGTTTTAATACGTGGGCTCTTACGCGAACAGCGCCACTGGGGTGAATTTACACAGTTATTAACCCAACAATTTCCTGATACCGAAATACTGACTTTAGATATTCCGGGGAATGGTAATTTATATCAACAAACCAGCCCCAATACCATAGAAGGCCTGACTGAAGCTTTGCGCTCGCAACTTACAGGAAAAAAAAATATTAATCTTATTGCGATCTCTATGGGTGGCATGATTGCAATAGATTGGATGAATCGCCACCCTTTAGAAATTAACAACGCAGTGTTAATCAATACTAGCGTACGTCCTTATTCGCATTTTTTTCACCGACTACGCTGGCAAAATTATCCTAACATTTTAACTATGTTTTTTAATTCCGCTGAACAAATGGACCAACAGATATTAGCTCTGACTTCAAACTTGCATCAAAATGACACAGCTCTGTTAGCTTATTGGAAAAAATGGCGTACACAGTACCCAGTATCCAAAATAAGTGCTATCAATCAGCTACGCGCAGCAGCGCAGTTTTTAGCCTCAGAAAAACCTGCGCATCCTTTACTGATTATTAGTGCTAAAAAAGATCGCTTAGTTGATTATCATTGTAGCTTAGCTTTACATCAGGTGTGGCATACTGATTATTTGCAGCATGATAGTGCTGGGCATGATTTACCTTTAGATGATCCTAAATGGTTAACTCAGGCGATTGAAAAATGGCTTGCAGAGAAGTAGGACGTGGTTACTGATTTCCCTGTATTGCACAAGTTTTATACAGGCTATATTTTAGGAAATTATAAAACCTCATTTCTAAAAGTTTCTACCCTAAGTTAACAAGTATTTAGGAATCAAAATTCAATAATATCGGAAAGCACTAACAGTTCTTTGAGGGCTGGTAATGCTAAAGTTTCGTAAGTATTCATCCCCTCCTTAAAAACTTCACCAATGTCTCTCCCTTGAAACGAACTATCAATAGCTTGAAATAGGTTTTTGTAACTTCCTATTATTCACGGACAAATACATATAAAAATATCGTCAGTCAAGCGTTGGGCACAAGCTTTATCAGGAATCCACGTTAAACATAGATTCCTGCTAACAACATGCAGGATGATGAGCTAAAAAATATCTTGTTAGCGCTTAATATATAAATAAGATTGAATATTTTATATAAACTTATTATTACTATTAGTAAGCTAAATACATGTGGATAAGTCATTTTTTATATTTATTATCAAAGTACTAAGGTAATTTTAAGCTTGTTATCAAGTTTGGGCTTAAGTGTATTGAAACTGAGTGAAAATACAGCGCTAAAATTAAGCTACAGATTGCGCACAGTGTGGTACTAACATAATCCACAGAGTTATCCACAGCTAGTTTATTATTTTAGGCCCTATTTTTGGAGTTAAAACATACGAAGTAACTGTTCACAGACCCTCATAAAAATACGTCATTCCTGAAGTGTTTAATCGGTAATCTGTTTGTTGATATAGGTTCCTGCTAAAAGCATGCAGGAATGACAAGGTATTTTTATGTTTTCTAGGGGGGATCTGAACGGTTGCCATACGAATGCTTCGAGCTTGTAATAATTGAGGAATGTGTGTGTTTAACACTGGCAATATAAACATTATTTGGGTACAGTCATTAGTAAGCGATGATAACTACCCTCATTATTAACGATAGATGACTGAATTATATGAAATTTACATATTTTTTATACCGGCTAAAGGTCAATTAGTATGATTTCAACGGCGGAATTAGAAACAACCCTGCTTAATGCTCTACGCGAGAGCGAAGAACGGTATCGTAATTTAGTCGAAAACTCGTCTGATTGGATTTGGGAAGTTGATCAAAATGGCATATATACTTATTGCAGCCCTAAATGTATTGATTTACTTGGCTACCAAGCTGAAGAGCTAATAGGTAAAACGCCTTTTGATTTAATGTCTGCAGAAGAAGCACAACGCGTTGGAATACTTTTCCAAGATATAGTCTTAGCAAAGCGTGCTTTTAATCACTTAGAAAATACTAATCTGCATAAAGACGGGCACCAAGTCATTATGGAAACCAGTGGCATGCCATTTTTTGATGAGCAAGGTGAGTTACTTGGGTATCGAGGTATCGACCGAGATATAACAGCTCGAAAAAAAGCCGAAGCTTATGTTCTTGAGCAAGCTAAAATCATAGATCAAATTCATGACTCAGTGGTAGCAACAGACCTAGAAGGTTATGTTACTAGTTGGAATAAAGGTGCGAAACGACTATTTGGTTTTAATAACAATGAGGCGATCGGACAACATATAAGCTTTGTCTATCCCAGTGAAGAACATGAATTCTTACAAAACAAGGTCATTGTGCCACTCCAAGCCAAAGGTTTTCATGAGGCTCGTGTGCGCATGCTAAGAAAAAATGGCTCAAGTTTCCACGCTCACTTATCTTTATCTTTACTATACGATAGTCAGCACAATCCAGTAGGAATGATAGGCTATTCAATGGACACCAGCACTCAAGTTGCTGCTGAAAAAGCACTTAAATTAAGTGAAAAAAATCTAGAAACCACTTTAAATGCCATTGGTGATGCGGTTATCGCAACAGATACCCAGCAAAGAATTACTCGGATGAACCCCACAGCTGAACAAATGACTGAATGGACTTTTGCTGAAGCACTTGGCCAACCTATCGATAAAATATTTAAACTTTGTAATACTGAAACAGGAAAAACTGTTAATACTCCTATTGCTAAAGTGCTTGAGAGCAAAAAAGTAATTAATCTATCAAATGGCTATAGTTTAATAACGCGTAGTGGAGCATTAAAGCAAATCGCTGATAGTGCAGCGCCTATCATTGATGAAAATAATGAAATTACCGGTGTTATTCTGGTATTTCACGATGTCAGTGAACAATATAAAGCTCAATACGCTTTAGTGGAGAGTAATCAAAAATTTGCAGCTTTTATCTCTGCGATGCCAGATGTTGCATTTATCTTAGATGAACAAGGGACTTACATAGATATTTATGGCTCTGAACAGCAATTACTTGCTCAAGATGCTAAAACATTATTGCATCAGAATATTATGGAGATTCTGCCTATTCCTCTAGCTTTACAAATCATAAGCACTATACAGACGACTTGTCACACTAATAAAGCTCAAGTCTTAGAGTATGAATTAGAGCTAGTGCAAGGTAAATGTTATTTTGAAGGGCGAACTGCGCCTATGCAACATAAACTAGGAGAGCCGCAACGGGTTATTTGGATAGCGCGTGATATTTCCACAACCAAACGGGCATTAAAATCGCTGCAAACCAGCGAGCAGCGCTTTCGACAAATTTTTGAAAAAATGCCGAATATCGCCGTACAAGGCTATAACCATGCACGAGATGTGATTTTTTGGAATAAAACCAGTGAAGCCGTTTATGGTTATACCGAAGAAGAAGCGATAGGGGAAAAGCTGGAAAATCTTATTATTCCACCCGAGCTCAAAGAGTTAGTGGTTACTGCAACAAACAATCTGCTGCATCATAATAGCGAAATTCCATCAGGAGAACTGCGTTTACAACATAAAGATGGCTCAACTGTCCCTGTTTATTCCAGTCATATTAAATTAGGTGAAACTGAAGAAAATGCTGAGATGTTTTGCATCGATATTGATCTTACAGACGCTAAAAAAGCTAATGAGGCCATTGAGCGGCTTGCCTATTATGATCCATTAACCAGTTTACCTAACCGACGTTTGTTTTTGGATCGATTAGATCAGGAGCAAAAAGTTTCCAAACGGCACGCAACGTATTCCGCTATTTTATTTCTCGATCTGGATAACTTTAAACACCTGAATGATTCGCTGGGTCACTCGGTCGGTGATATGTTTTTAATAGAGGTAGGGCAACGCATGAAAGTGTTGCTTCGAGAAGAGGATACCGTTGCGCGTTTAGGTGGTGATGAGTTTGTCATATTACTGAAAGAATTAGACAGTGAGAAAGACACGGCTATAAAACAAACACAAGACATTGCTGAAAAGGTCATTCAGGCATTAGTTAACCCCGTTAATATTCAACAGCATAAACATATAATAACCACGAGCATCGGTATTACTTTGTTTTCTGGAGATTCTGAAACCGCAGATACTCTTTTAAAACAAGCTGATACAGCGATGTACCGCGCTAAAGAAGCAGGCCGAAATACTTTTCATTTTTTTCACCCAAATATGCAAGTGACAGCTGATTCACGCTTAGCATTAGAAAATGATTTACGCCAAGCTTTGCATAATAATGAATTGGAACTGTATTACCAGCCCCAGTATGGCAACCACTCTAATATTATTGGGGCGGAAGCTCTAATACGTTGGAAGCATCCAATACGAGGAATGATTTCACCCGCAGAGTTTATTCCAGTTGCTGAAGAAACGGGACTCATTATAGCTATTGGAGACTGGGTACTTGCTACTGCTTGTCATCAACTCAAACTATGGGAGCAGTATTGCTTACCTAAACATTTCCATTTGGCGGTGAATGTTAGCCCTAAACAATTTCGTAAGAAGGAATTTGCTCCGCAATTACAAGAATTAATCATTGCTTCAAAAATTAACCCACATTATTTAACACTGGAGTTGACTGAAGGTATTGTTATAGACAATATTCAGCAAACAATAGATAAAATGTGGTCGCTAAAATCCACTGGCGTTAAATTTTCTATTGATGATTTTGGTACTGGTTATTCTTCCTTGGTTTATTTAAAGAAACTTCCTCTCGATCAATTGAAAATTGATCAAGCCTTCGTTCGTGACATTCATACTGATTCAAATGATGCTGCTATTGTGGAAACCATTATTTCCATGGCCAAATTGCTTGGTTTTCAGGTAATTGCTGAAGGAGTTGAAACTTTAGAGCAATTGAATTTTTTACAATCTGTCGAATGTAAGCAATACCAAGGTTACTATTTTAGTAAACCTATACTGGAAACAGAATTTACCGAGCAACTCAAAACTTTGGCTACAAATAATCAAAAAAGTTCATTGGAGATTCCGACAGAAGCTAATCATATTTGAATATACAAATAGTAGCTTTTGTATTAAGTCGTACATTAGTTATAGAAGCTGTTTTAAGACTTTAATGTTTAAAGACGTTGCTTAATATATAAATAAGATTGAATATTTATATAAATTTATTATTACTATTAGTCAGCTTAAAATCTGTGGATAAGCCATTTTTTATATTTACTATCAAAGAGCTAAGATAATTTTAAGCTTGTTATCAAGTTTGGGCTTAAGTGTATTGAAACTGAGTGAAAAAATAGGTCTAAAATTAAGCTACAGATTGCGCACAGTATGTTACTAACATAATCCACAGAGTTATCCACAACCTGTAAATGGATGTTAAGTAATTTTCTGATTGTGGATAAGTTTCAGTTATTTTTAGTGGCTGTTGAAAAGTGTCTAGTTTAATCTGTTTTCCCGAGGTTTTTTACCGGTAATTTGGGGAGATGGTATCTATGAATAATGACTGTTAGTTTAATTCTAGGTACTCTTCGGTACCTGTCCTACAGATATCTACACAGGTCTAAAAGCCTTCTCCAGAGGGAGAAGGTTGGATGAGGGGAAATAGATAAAACCTTGATTGTATTATCCTCCTCCCAACCCAGTCATGTTAGGCAGGAGAGAGATGGGGTGACTTGTAACTCGTGTATTTTAATGTCAAAAATCTGTGTAGATACCTATGCATATTGAGTCATTGCCATTAAGTTAAGAAATTAGCTCATTGGGGCACAGTGCTTTAGCCTGCTATTTTCGCCTATAAAAGCAGGCTAAAGCACTGTGCCCCATATTGTATTGCTCTTAACTTAATGGCAGTGATACACGTTGAGTGGACAGCCAAGATTTCTATTAAAAAGATGTAGAAATGACGAGGTAATTTAAATATGACTGAAAGTTTTGTGGATAATCAGGAAAAACTATGAGCATTGATACTTTAAAAGTCCGTGAGGTAGGTATTGATACCTATCATGAAAATGTCGCTTATTTAAACCGCGAATGTAGTGTTTATCGAGCGGAAGGATTTCAGGCTTTGTCCAAAATTCAGGTAAGTAATAACGGGTCAAAACTATTAGCTGTGCTGAATGTCGTGGATGACAATTCAATTGTGCTGCCGGGTGAGTTGGGCTTATCGCAACAAGCTTTTAATTACTTGAATGTTAAAGAAGGCACACTAGTCACAGTTAATCATGCGGAACCGCCTAAATCTATGGATGCTGTGCGCCGTAAAATTAACGGTGAACGATTAAATCAAGCGGATTTTAATGAAATTGCTAACGATATTGCTGAAACTCGTTATTCAAAAATGGAAATGGCTGCATTTTTAGTGGCAACAGGGCAGAATAATCTTGATCGCGATGAGATATTGTACTTAACTCAAGCGATGTTGGAGTCTGGCGAGTGTATGAACTGGCATGAGTCTCTCGTTGCAGATAAACATTGTATCGGTGGTATTCCGGGAAATCGTACTTCGATGTTAGTGGTACCAATTGTTGCTGCACATGGAATGCTAATTCCTAAAACCTCCAGTCGAGCCATTACTTCACCAGCTGGTACGGCAGATACGATGGAAGTGCTGGCCAATGTCAATCTCGAACCTGATCAGATGTTGGATATAGTGCGTCAGGAACGGGGCTGTTTATCTTGGGGCGGAACGGCAAAACTAGCGCCTGTGGATGATTTATTAATTTCAGTGGAAAGGCCTCTTGGTATAGATTCGCAAGGACAAATGGTTGCTTCTATTTTGTCTAAAAAATTAGCCGCGGGTTCCACGCATTTGATTATCGATATTCCAGTAGGGCCAACAGCTAAAGTACGACATATGCGTCAAGCGTTAGCTTTGCGTAAATTATTTGAATTTGTTGGTGATCATTTGAATATTCATTTAGAAGTCATGATTACTGATGGTAGGCAGCCTATAGGTAAGGGTATTGGTCCCGTATTGGAAGCGCGTGATGTGATGCAAGTACTGAATAATGATCCTGATGCGCCAGCGGATTTGCGTCAGAAATCTTTACTATTGGCAGGTCGAATTATTGAATTTGATCCTGATGTACGCGGCGGGCAAGGCTATGCAATCGCTCGAGATATTTTAGAGTCGGGGCGCGCTTATGAAAAAATGCATGAGATTATCAAAGCGCAAGGTGAGCGTGAGATTGATTTGCAGCCTGGAGAATTATGTTATCAAGTGTGTGCGGAGCATGATGGGGTTGTTACCAGTATTGATAATTTTCAAATGTCGAAAGTTGCTCGCTTAGCGGGTGCGCCGATGGATAAAAAAGCGGGCGTGGATTTATTGAAAAAATTAGGAGATAAAGTTAAAAAAGGTGAGACGTTGTATCAAATCTATGCAGAGTTTCCCGCCGATTTTAATTTTTCTACCAACTTAGCACAGCAGGACAGTGGCTATGTGATAGGAGAGGGAGAAAAAATGTTAAAACCACTGGTCGATTTTTAAAGGAGGAATACTTATGTTAATGCTTGTATTTCCTGATTATCAGCCACAGGCAGAACGGTTAGCGGCACGTTTGGCAATGCCAACGGCAAATGTTCACCTGCATCACTTTCCCGATGGTGAAAGCTTAGTACGTTTGCCATCCTCGTTACCAGAGCACGTGCTTATTTGTCGTAGTTTGAACCAACCAAACAATAAATTAATTGAATTATTATTCTGCGCCAGAACGGCTCGAGAATTAGGCGCAAAACGGCTGACGCTAATTGCACCGTATCTCAGTTATATGCGCCAGGATATTGCAAATCAACCGGGTGAAGCGGTCAGTCAACGGATTATGGGGCAAATGTTGGCTGAGTTATTTGATGATGTGATTACCGTCGACCCTCATTTGCATCGTATTACGTCGCTAGATCAGGCGATACCAATTAGCAATGCGATAAGTTTAACGGCGGCGGATGATATTGCCGAGTTTCTTAAGCAGAAACTGGATCATGCTCTGTTATTAGGTCCTGATGGTGAGTCGGAACAATGGGTTTCAGCAATTGCTAATAAGATAGGATTTGATTTTGCCGTTGCGAGCAAAATACGCCGTGGGGACACGCAGGTAGAAATGCGTTTGCCGGATTTCGATTTTAGTCATCAGCCTGTGGTTATTATTGATGATATGGCCAGCACAGGTAGAACGCTATCTAAGGCAACTGACCTGCTATTAGCGGCTGGTGCGAAGAAAATTGATGCAGTGATAACCCATCCGCTGTTTTGTGGCGATGCTGAGGCGCATATTTTGCAATCAGGGATAAAAAACATTTGGAGTACGGATAGTATTAGCCATCCGACAGCGTGTATTTATTTGGATAAGTTGTTGGCTAAGGCGGTTAGAGAGATTTTGCCCGTATGAAGATTTGCGGCTCGTAGAGCACAAAGTGGAATACGGGAAATTGGAGCATTGAACCCCCGTATTCCACTAGCGTTTTATACAGGCTACTTTACCGTTGTTTTAACATGAGATAAACACAATAGGTAGCCGCGGCAGAAAGTAAGTGTTTGATCGTATGACCGCTTAATAAGTGATCCGTTAGTTCAAAAATAAAGCTATCGTTGAGCTCCAAAACCTTGGCAAAAACATAGAAAAGTAAACCATAGAGCAGATAATGGCGGTGGCTATATTGGCTTTTATAGAGGCTCAATATAAGCGGTATAGAAAGCAAAGAACCAAACTGAATAAGTGCATAAAATCGTAAATCATTCGTGTAATGCCAGTAGATAACACTGGATAAGCCTAAGGAAATAGCCACAGACAGAATTACTGTTTCATATCGATAGGAAATATTTTCTGCGCATAATGCTGAGAATAAACTCATAAAACAGATTGTCATCGGCAAACGATCCCAGACCAGTGTTTGGTTACTGGGTTGTAAATGATAATAGCTTGAACCGGGTGCAACAAAGAAAAGACCGATAAAGAATAAGTGCCAAGAGATGGATATCTCTTTATTTTTCAGAGTAAGAAAAAAGCCTGATAGTCCAATAGTAGCAAAGGGTAGATTACTGATAATATTGGCGAAGTTGGGTACTGTAAACCACTGCCGTTGATCAATTAACAGATGGTAAACAAGATCCTGAGGGACAGGGTCTGTGCTGATAAAAATAACTAAAATTAGAAGACAAGCGATGATAGTAAAAAGTATAAGGCGTGGGTTATTGGATAACATTTATACAAAGTCCCTTATTAGTTGAGTAGTGTTAGGAGTGTGCACGACACATATTTACATCATGATATGGGGTGCAGGTCTTTAGCCTGCATTTTAAAAGGCGGGCCCCAGTGTGCTCAAGTGTGTCATGCTCATTCCTTAGTAGGAAGGGTTTAATGCAGTGTTTTTCCACAGCCGGTAAATTTTTTATTATCTAACCTAACGCTCACAGCACTAGAAAATGACTGGTCACTCATAGTATCTTTACATGGCTTAGCACTTAGGCTAATGGATAATTTATGTGAGTTATTTTGTAATTGATACTCGCTAGTATGAGCCGCAGTATCGATTAGTGGTTTAGAAGTTTCAAATTCATATCTATCTTGTCCGTAATGACTGGTAAAAATGGTTGTTTGATCGTGTGTTATTTCTAATGACCAGCCAGGCTCGTTCCCGACCGCTCTATAATCTACGCCATTGAGTTTGGCATGTTCCCAGATAGCTTGAGCGCGATTGTTAGTGCAGTTCTTATAAATCTGAGTTGTGCTTTCAAATATTGCTGATTTTCCTTTATTCCAAAAAGTAGCTGATCCATCACTAAATTTACTACCCGAAGCAGCAGGTATTTGTGGCAAATAGAGGGTTTTAGTAGGTAAAAATACCCATGCTTTTTCAGCTTCAATTCTAGCCACAAAACTTTGATTATCAGCACAGTGATAAACATAGGTTTGTGCAGGGGATCTGTTTTTCTGGATAAAGTTTTCCGGTGAGGTTACTTTGCTACTACAAGCGCTTACTAAACTCAGCGATAGTAATAAAAAATTCTTGGCTAAAAATTTCATACACCTGACTCTCTATAATTAATGGAAAAATATACCGGGCTGACTTATTTAGTCGGTACGGTTGAAGTGGAAGAATTAAAAGAAGCGACACTCAGGTACTTCTTTGTATTGAAAATTATATACGCCAGAAATATGATATTCCTATGAATTTTGAAATGAATGGCAGGTTAGCCAAATTACAAAAGTCATCGTTATTATCGTGTTCTGATTAATTAATGCCATTGAAGAAAATAGTCGATTAAGGCAGCAATGGGATTAGGTGCTTGATAATAAAGTTAGTGCTTAATGAGAGGATAAAATATGTCTGAAGTGAATGAACAAGTAAAAAAAGCGGCCTATAGCCGTGAAGAGGAAGCAGGTTTTTTAGAAAAAATAGGCGTTAAATATTATCGTTACCTAGCTAAAAAATCAGGTACAGCGGGGATGGAAAATATCAGCATTGATGATCTTCCGCCGGATATTACTTTAAAAACAATGTCGGCCAATATAACTGCCTTTGCTGCAATTATTGCATTTTCTATTGGGGCTATAACTACTTTTGTCACTATTTGGGTCGAATGGACGTATATGGGGACGATGGATAGTACAACGTATTACTTGCTTTATGGCGCTGTTCTTCTCATGATGCTGGCCATTGAAATGACTGTTTTATTTTGGCTAGGGTTAAAGGTCGTCTATAGCTTGGCGTGTTTGACGGGCCATAATCAGGCGGTAAAAGGTTCTTGTTTACCCGGCGATGATGCCGTGTCGAATATTTTAGCGCGTGCAGCTTTGGAAGTACCTGATCCTATTATTCATTATTTGGGTATAGACCCACTTAAACATTTATCTAAATCTAAATTATTTATGGTCGCTTTTTTATATAAAGCGAAAGTTATCTTAACGGGTTTGACAGTAAAGTTTATTCTGATTCGTTTATTTGGTAAGGGAGATGCGCGTTTTACTTTTAGCTGGGTCGCGATTCCGATTACAGGGATATGGGATGCGTTTACTTTATATAAAGTGGCCAGAGAAGCCCGCTTAAGACTGTTTGGTAATAAATTGGCGGAACATATAATTAGCGATATTTTAACCGATGAATTGATTGATCAGCTTGGCCCTAAAGCACGCGAAGGGTCAGTGCGAGCGGTTGCGACCATGATGGTGTTAGCACAAAATTATCATCCGAATATGTTGGTGTTATTAATCCGTTTATGTGACAAATTTAATATTGAAGAAAATAAAGAGTACGATAACTGGGAAAAATTTCTTACCTTATTAGATGAAGTTTCTGAGCAAGAACGTTATTTTTTACTGGATTTACTCTGCGTGTCAGCTGCTTTTGATGGACATTTATCACAACTAGAACGTCACCACTTACCGGAGGCTTTTAGAGAACATACTGAGGTGTATATGGCGCGCACAGAAAAGTTAAAAGACTTATTATTAAATGGCGAGTTGCATGCTGCGAAAGAGTTGTGTGTGTTAGATTTAGAGGCTGGGTAGAGAGGAAGGGTATTTTTAAAATGTATATCACACCATACTATCCCAAATTATTTTTGAAAACAAAAAATCTCGCCCGTATGAAGCTTGCGTAATACGGGATTTGTTGCTAAGAAATAAAATTTTTCTGTATGCCCAAGATAATTTCTTTAGCATTTTCCAATTGTCGAACACGTTTCCATAATAGATTCGGTTCAGATGCATAAATAGCCAGTAACTTATCGGCACTAAGCCAAACTAATTCACGTCGCTTTTTAAATCGCCCGACCTGGTCATTTTCCCATGCACAATTTAGCTCGTTAATATCTCGGTAGGGAAATTCGACAAAGAAGGTTTGCCAATCTTTTGGCTTAAGTTTATTGATTGATGCGCGCCTACAGCAATAATTAGGGTGATCTGAGAGAGTCTTATCAAACAAGGATTCAACAATAGGTATTTGCGCTTTAACGCTTTCAATAGAGCGCTTTGCAAGTTGGAGATCAGCTGAGAAATACATCGTTTCAGTTTCTTCGACAAACTCTCTAATCGCAGCTTCTTGGTAGTTTTCATCTTCACCAAGCCCGCCACCAAAATCAATTAAATAACCGATTTTTCGGCCAGTAAAAGTCCTTTGAAATAAAAAATAGACATCCTTATCGCGTACAGAAAAAGGTATAACACCAGCGCCCATTTTTATTCTCCTGAGTTATTACCATACTGAATAGTTTGATCTTGCCTGTGTGGAGTTTACCTAATACGGGGATTTGACGTGCATATTTTTTGTATTTAGCTAGATGAAAAAACAGAAGGCCTAATAGGAAAGAATTGAATGCTTTAATATGGAAATGATGGTTTTGTGTGGGTGATTTAATACTATAAGTCACCTGTCAGCAGGTAATGTGACTGGGGGGTAGTTTACACTTATTTCACGCATCTATAATGGCTTCAAATAATTCCTGACTTATACGCTGTGGATGGTAGGTTCTTCCTTGTTGTTGCAATAAGTCGATGAAGGTACGTAAATGATTTTTTGACCCTTCCAGCAATTTTTCATAGCTTGTTTTAAGGGCTAGATTATTGGTTGTTTCAATAGCCATCATAAAATCATAAATATCTATGTCCTCAACCGTTGCTCCCACTTCTAGTGAGTCAATATAAGATTGCTTGCCTTTGGTAACTAAATCACGATATAAGGATTGTAATTCATCAGAATAAAATTCTCCTCTTCTTGGTAGTACAGGGTCAGATAATCCAAATGAATTAATTTTTCTTAACAGTGTATCCATATGGCTTTGTTCGGAATTAGCAATATTTCTAAATACTTGTTGATTCCACTGCTCGTCCATCGCTAGATAAACCTCTTTAGCTAATTTCTCTTCTTCACGCATCGATAATAAAGTACTTTCGTCCTCTGGATATAACTCAGTAACAACAGCTTGACGATTATTTCCTTCATTGCCTTGGTCTTCTTTTGCTGTGGCTAAAGTGGGCTTTAATAAAGTTAGCGGCACAATTGTTTTACTTATTGATTTCATGATGATCACCTTTTATATGTAAACAATACCGAGTTTTTTTAAAAACTACTGTCGAACTGGTGCTGCAGTTGTTGAAGTACCTGATCTACTACGGTTTTGATTCATCGTACGGCGCTGTTCTTGTGTCCCACTCTGCTGATATTGACTTGAATCTTGCCGATGAGTTCGCGATTGGTTTCGCGTCATATCCCCAGAACCACTTCCTTGGCGCTGTCCTGAACCTTGCCGAGAACCCTGTCCATTACCTTGACCTTTTCCTGCAGCCTGAATAGAAAAGGAGCTAAGTGTTATTAATATAACTATGATACTGATTAATGACTTTTTCATGATATTTACTCCATCATAAAGAGTTTTTGAAAGAATGATTTTTCAGGCTCAGTAGCTTCGGAATCAGTCGAATCATCAGCGGATTCAATGGTTTCAATTCGAAAGGTTGCATGGCATCCTTGGCAGTTATTCATTACTTCTGCTAGTTGTTGTAAGGTATGCTTTGGATCTTTAAGAGTTTCCGCATCGTCTGCAATTTTATCGAAATTTTGATGCATTGCTTTACCTTGCATTTTGAACGATCTAGGTAGAGCATCATGTAATCCATCCTTTGGTTTTTGACGTCTTACCTTAAAACCCATAGGTCTAGCATAATCAGCAACGGCTTGCATATCATCCTCTGCTAAGGCTTTTACAATAGACTGAGTGACTGCTAACGCGCCACGCATATTAGATAGAAGTTGAGCTTTATGTTCCTCATTAAGGTCTATTGCTAGGCGTGGATCAAATTCATTAGCACTAGCATTAAAGCTCACTAAGCCTAATGCAAAAACAGGCACTAAGATTGAGTGTTTAAAGAAAGGCTTGCTGGTAGACTGTTGGTTACTTAGGTGGGACATGGTTAATTCCTTTATTAGTATGTTTTGATTTTATTATAGTCATTAACTATTTCATTTGCTTTTCTAAACGGTATCAATTTGTTTCAATTTGTTTCATCTATTAATATTAAGACTACAACATAGGGTAACTGCCTTGAAAAATGACACTTTAAAACATATTCTTATTGTTGATGATGATTCTGATTTACGCGAGTTAATGGCCGATTACTTGAAAAATAGTGGCTACGAAGTCTCTGTTGCGGGTGATGGCAATGAGATGCGAATGGCTTTAGCAGAGCAGGCAATTGACTTATTAACGCTTGATTTAATGCTGCCTGGCGAAGATGGCTTAAGTTTATTGCGCTGGATTCGGGAGCAGAATGGTCCGCCCGTTATTATCGTTTCAGCAAGAGGTGATGAAACCGACCGAATAGTCGGTTTGGAAATGGGCGCTGATGATTATTTGGCGAAACCCTTTTCACCACGTGAATTGCTAGCTCGCGTAGGCGCAGTATTAAGGCGCTCAAAAAGCATCGAACCAACACCTCAGCCCGATGTATCCACTTTAGGTTTTGGCCCTTTTCAGTTACATTTGGATAACCATACCTTGACCAGTAGCACTGATGAGGTTCCATTAACGGCGGGAGAATATAATTTATTACGCGTTTTTTTAGAACATCCGAATAAAGTCTTAACTCGCGACCTTTTAATCAGTTTATTAAAAGGCTATGAGCGTTCGCCTTATGATCGCAGTATTGATATTCGAGTGACTCGTTTACGTCGAAAAATAGAACCACAAGCCGATAAGCCAATCTACCTTCGTACAATTTGGGGCGAGGGTTATTTATTCGCAACGGGAACTAAGGAAGCAGTGTGAAGCGAAAGTATTCTCTTTTTAGTCATACTGCGGCAACTGTAGCCACAGGTCTTATTATCTTTCAGATAGTCTCTGGCTTAGCGGTTGCTATGAATATTGTTTTTCCGCTTGCGCAGCGCTCTGCCAATGATCTGGCGATTGTGCTCGTTTTATCAGCACGTACTTGGCAAGAATCTTCAGCAGAAAAACGCCAAGACCTTGAGCAAGAGCTGTATAAAAGTCATGGGTTAAGGATAAGTTCAGTGACTCAGCCATTACTGGAAACTCCCAGTAACTACCCTTACCTCGATTTTTTGCGCATTGCCCTCAATAAGTCTTTACCTGAAAATCAGAATTTGCGCTTAATAAGCGATGCTAATGAACACTTTCAGGTGGAATTTCAACAACAAGGTGAACTTATTCACTTTGATTTATCTAAATCCATACTAGGCCCTAAACCCATCGTTGCATTGGCGTGGACTCTATTGGCAGGTTTTTTATCCACACTGATTATTACTTGGCTTTTAGCAGGAAGAATTACCGCACCGATTGCACGGTTGCTTAAAGCGGTGCGTCGTATTGGCCAAGGTGAACAGCCGCCAAAACTTCCAGAAACGGGAGGCTTTGAACTCGCAGAATTAGCACAAGCCTTTAATAATAGCTCACAGCAGTTGCAAGCTAGGCGTGAAAATCAAACTACGTTGTTAGCGGGTATTTCTCATGACCTACGCAGCCCATTGGCGCGCATGAAAATGGCTTTAGGTGTGCTTGCTGAAGAGCAATCATCTCCTATGATTCAGAGAATGGAGCGTGATATTGCAGAAATGGATTCCTTAATTGACTCGCAATTGGAGTTAGCCCGCGCTCAAGAGCAAGAAGCCGCTAAAACAACGGATATTAAACAGTTATTGACTGACGTGATGGATGGCTCAGAAGCACGTGAGCCAGGGCGGTTAACGTTGCGTATTGGCACACAAGGAACGATTAATGTTGCTCAGGTATCATTACGCCGTTGTTTGGATAACTTAATTACCAATGCCTTACGCTATAGCGGTGAAGGGCAAGTTGACGTTGTTTGTAGACAATATCACAACGCTTTCTGTATTAGTGTCCGTGATCGAGGCCCAGGAATCCCAGAAGATCTCATTGAAAATATATTCCGCCCCTTTTTTAGAATTGAGTCTTCACGTAATCGTTCAACAGGTGGCTGTGGGCTGGGGCTTGCTATTACTCGACAGCTAGCAGAAACCCATGGCTGGCACGTTGCAATTAAAAATCGTCGAGGCGGAGGTGTGAGTGCTTGGCTGATTATCAATAGATAGCTTTATAAAGTATGGAAAAATTCTCACACCATAGCGATAGGTATTTACACAAGTCTTAAAGCCTTTGAGGAAGAAGGATGGATGAGGGGAAATCAAAAAGTGCTCTTCAATCTTATGCTCTAATATCAAAATAACTAAAGCAAACAGCGTATTCTAATTTCTTCCCACCCAGCCATCCCCATCAAGAGGGGGCTTTATTTTTTATGCCAAAGCTGTGTAGATACCTATGCACAATAGCGGAAGTTGATCACTCTATAACGCTTATAACTACTTCGATAAACCTTGCATAATATCGTGGACTAACTGTGGACCAGTATAAATTAAGCCACTGTAAACTTGTACTAAACTGGCTCCTGCATCGAGTTTGTCTTGCGCATCGGCATAACATAGAATCCCACCCGCTGCGATAATAGGCAGCTGTCCTTGTAATTCTTCGGCTAAACGCGAGACCACATAAGTTGATTTTTGTTTAACTGGCGCGCCACTTAAACCCCCCGCTTCATCAACTAGAGGGTGGCCTTGTATTGCACTACGATCTATCGTGGTATTAGTCGCAATAACACCATCCATTGAAAATTCGATTAATAGTTTAGCAATATGCTGAATTTCTTCATCATTAAGATCAGGCGCTATTTTTACCACGATAGGCGTATATTTATTATGCTCTGCTTGTAACTTTCCTTGCTCTTCCTTTAAGGCTGACAAGAGCTTTTTAATTTCATCACCTTGCTGTAATTGACGTAGGTTTTTCGTATTCGGTGAAGAAATATTAATCGTAATATAACTCGCTGCCAGATATGCTTTACGTAAACTAATTAAATAATCTTCGGTAGCTTGGTCAATGGGTGTATCAAAATTTTTGCCAATATTAATACCTAAAATACCTTTATATTGACTGCGCTCAACTTGTTTTAATAAATAATCTACCCCTTGATTATTAAACCCCATACGATTGATAATCGCTTTGTGTTCGGGCAATCGAAATAAGCGAGGTTTAGGGTTGCCTGGTTGTGGTCGTGGGGTAACGGTACCTATTTCTACTGATCCGAAGCCTATGGCCGCTAGAGCATCGATATAATCGCCATTTTTATCTAGTCCTGCGGCTAAACCTACTGGGTTTTTAAAGTTTAAGCCCATCACGGTGACTGGTTTTTCAATGATGGCAGGGTTTAATAAACGATCCACACCACTGCTATGCGCGAGTTTAAGGAGTTTTAAGGTTAGGTAGTGAGCATTTTCTGCATCTAATTGAAAAAGGAGAGGCTTTACTAGAGGGTAATAATTCATAAGGCTTAGGTTCTCAATGCTGAGCAGAAAGTTGATAAGGAGTTGGGTCGATGTTGGGCGTTTGTTCTGTTACTAGATCATAAAGCAACTGCGCAGATGCTGGCCCCATAGCAAAGCCATTTCTAAAATGTCCTGCACTGATGGCTAAATTTTGTATTTCAGGGTGCTGATCAATATAAGGTATGCCTTGCTCAGTGCCGGGGCGTAAACCTGCCCAATGATGGATAACAGGTGCGGACTGTAGTTCTGGGAGTAAGTTATGTGCAAAATTAACTAATGATTGTTTAGCTTGTGCTGACGTTGTTTTATCAAAATCTGCATGCTCAACCGTGCTACCACATAAAATTTTTCCATCGCGACGTGGAATTAAATAGCGATCATTTTCCAGGACCATAGTATCTAATGTTCCTATAGGCGCATCTAAAATGAGCATTTGTCCCTTTACTGGAAATACTTTAGCTGATGTTGGATCGGTTTTACCTAATAACTGGGGCCATAAACTTCCTGTCCATGCACCTGCACTAACTACTAATTGCTTAACGGGTAAAGTCTCAGTATGGCTCGTTATTTCAGTGATGTGATTATCTTTAATCGTTACTTTTTCAATGGCACAGTTTTCGATAATTTTAACGTCGCGCTGTAACAAATCTTGTTTAAGTGATTTGAGTAAACGAGGGTTCCGAACTTGGGCAATACTAGGCAAATATAAAGAAGAATCTTGTATGTGTGGGAACTGTTGACGCTGCTCACTACTGGCAATGCTGGTCTTTATGGCGTGCTTGTTGCTCCAAGCATGAGCGTCGCCTGAATCAGGCAGGGAGTTCATTAATAAGCCACTAACAAGATATTCTGGATTTATTCCAGTCGCATCAATTAAGTCTTGGACTAATTTAGGATAAGCTTTAATGCTCGGAATGACCAGTTGGCTAATTGCATCGGCTTGGCGCCAAGGATACAAAGGTAATAAAATCCCCCCACCTGCCCAAGATGATTCTTGACCTATCTGATTTTTATCAATGATAGTTACGCTGGCTCCTGCTAGAGCAAATAGGCGCGCGCATAATAGGCCGGTAATACCTCCGCCAACAAATGTTATATCAGGAGTGCTGTGCATAAAAAATAGAAGCTTAACTAAAGTATATAATTATTATATCAACTAAAACCAAGCTGATTCACAAGGGCGTTACTTTTTAGGTAATTTACTTTCAATATAAGGCATAAAAGATTGACGAATCCGGGTAACTTGTGCACTTTTGCATAACTCAGCACCCCGCGTTGAGTGATGACAACGAATATCTAAAAAGATACTGGTTTTATTGTTAGCCCGTTTGGATTTAGATACCGACAAACTTAAATCTGAGCCGACCTTAGGGTCGCTGCTCATAATCAGCGTTTCAGTATTAAAGTTGATATGTGTTGTCGAATGAAACATAACAAATTGTCGTGCAATTTCCCAAGCTAGGTCACAAGTTTTTCGGTCAAAACAATTAAATAAGCCTAAAACATTAGCCGCTTGAGTTTCAGCATTTTCATCGATTAATGTTTGTGTGTTGGACCTACTGCCTTGAGTTAAAAATATAAAACGCTCTATATCTTTATCAAACTTTCTTTGTATTTCTTGGTGTTGCTCTACAACCTTAGCGATTTGGCTATAGGTATTATTGATTTCGTCTTCGGTATCAGATATTAGCTTTAAAATAGCGGCGGGAACACGTCTGCCCTTTCTTTCTTCTTGAGCTGCTCTACTACGAGTGCTGGCTAAAGTGTCATTTAAGCTTGCTAATGTGCCCTCGAGCATGCGTTTATGCGTATTAACTGAATTTAATTTACCTTTTAAAGTTAAACGTAAGTCATCAATATTGCGGAATGTACTGAGCAGTACTTTGTCATTGGATTTTTGTTTAGCAATAATTTTTTCTTGTTCTTGTCTTAATAAGACTAGCCTTTTCTCTAAAGCAAATTGCTCATCCGTTTTTGCGGCGTCAACCGTATCAATGACACGACCGTGTTCATTAAGTACTTCCCGTTCTAATTTTGACTGTTGGGGTGGGACTTTATCAGAATAATAAATATTGCCATTGTGATCTACCCAGCGATACATTTTTGCAGCAACAGACGACGGCACAGCAATTAAGCTGGCAAGCGCTATTGAACAAAAAAGTGCATGGGGATAATTCATAAGTAGTTAAGGTAGTGATGCGAAATACGAGTGATAGAAAAGAAATGTACTTTTGTAGAATAGCAGTATTTAATTAAAAATACTGCTATTTATTGTGTAAACATTAGCCAACAAGGCTAATTAATTGTTGTAGCGGCGGGATAATAAGCATTTTTGCTAATTGCAAGCCGACTAGTACGATCAGTGGTGATAAATCGATTCCTCCTAAATCAGGAACCATACGTCGACAAGTTGCTAATAAAGGCTCAGTTAAGCTATAAAGTAAATTTGAAGCTGCATTAAAAGTGCCAGGGTTTAACCAGCTTAAAATAGCGCGCGCAAAGATAGCAAAAACAAACACATTAATAAGCAGTGAGATTAACTGGCTAAAAGATAATAAGGTCAAGGCCGCAAAACTAAAGCTTAAGCCTTTTAGCATTAAGACGATTGAGTCAGAAATCATTTGTAACACTAACAGCAAGACAACAGATGAAGTATCGACTTTACCGATTGCAGGGATGTAACGACGTAAAACACGCAGTATTGGGTGAGTGATTTTGACTAAAAATTGTGAAATAGGGTTATAAAAATCCCCGCCTACCCACTGTAAAAGAAAGCGAATTAATACCGCTAAAATATAAAAAGAAAAAACCGTATCTAATAAAAAAATAATCGGATCACTCAAATAGTTAGAGCCCATTAATCTGCACCTAATTCATTTGAAAGGGAAATAGAGCGGTCATGTGCTGCTTGTAGGGCTTGTTTAACTAAAACGCTAAAATTACCCTCATTAAAGGTTTTGATCGCTTGCTCCGTTGTGCCGCCTGGAGATGTGACGCGTGCTCTTAGCTCGCCAGGTGATTCATTGGATTCTAAGGCTATTTTGGCTGCGCCTAAGGCTGTTTGTTCAATTAATAACTGTGCCGTATGTTGGCTTAGACCTAAATCAGTCGCTGCTTTTTCCATCGCTTCCATTAATAAAAAGAAATACGCAGGGCCACTACCTGACACGGCAGTCACAGCATCTATTTCACTTTCAGTGTCTACCCAAACTGAGATGCCCACGGAACGCATAATATTTTCAGCTAAATCACGCTGGTCTTCGCTAACATTAGCATTGGCATGCAGGCCAGAAGCTCCCGTTTGCACTAAGGCTGGTGTATTTGGCATACAGCGCACAATCGCTGCTTTTTCGCCCAACCATTTACTTAAACTGGCTTGATTAATACCCGCAGCAATGGAAACAACTAATGCATTAGATTGATTAAAGGCAGTGAGTGAATCTTTAATTACTTGAGCAATCGCTTGTGGTTTAACCGCTAAGACAACGACATCAACTTCGCTAAGTAAGGCATCATTGGTTGCTGTAGTATTAACCTGCAAGCTAGTGGCTAGGCTAGATAATTTATTCTGATCGGCATCAGAAACCCAAATTTGTTGAGGTGAATGGCCACTGGCAATAAGTCCGCTAATTAAGCTAGTTGCCATGTTACCGCCGCCGATAAATCCTATTTTATTTGTTTTCATTGTTTAAGTACTGTTTGTGAAAAGTATAAAAATACATAAGTTAAGTAAGGTAAACCCAGTCTACATTGAGAATCGTAGTTTATGAAAACTCTCGTCATTCCCGAGGTTTTTATCGGGAATCTAAACACCTTCAATAGATTCCTGCCAAAAGCATGCAGGAATGACGAATGCGAAAAGAATATTAACCAAAAACTACAGATTTCAAAATGGACGGAGTTTATAGCAATTGAGATTGGGACAATTCTATTGTTTATCAATACTACACTGTGAATTAAGAGTAACCAAACGATTAAGATTATAACTGCCTTAAAACCTGCATAGGCGATTGATTAGTCACAGATCGAGTTCCCCAAAAACCAGCTAAACCAATGAATACAGCTGAAGCAACCGGAAATAACACACATAGCGTTAAGTTAGGATTAAAATCCATTTTTAATACCCAAGCATATAAACCATAAATAATGATTTGAGCCATTAAGACTGCTAAAAGTCCAGCAATAAAACCTAAAGCACTAAATTCTATCCACTGAATTTTTTGTAAAAAACTTCGTTTAGCGCCTAAAGTTCGCATTAATACACCTTCATAAATACGCGCGTCTAAAGTCGAATATACCGCAGAAAAGAGCACTAAAAAACCTGCGACTAAGGCAAAGTATAATAAGTAATTAATGGCTGCTGTTAGCTGAGCCAAAATTCGGGTCAATTGTTGCAAGATAAAATCCACATCTAATACCGTCATTGCTGGATAATTTTTTAGCAACTGATTAAGGACAGATTTTTTCTCAGCAGGTAAATAAAAGCTCGTGATATAAGTATGTGCAAATTGCTCTATTGTGCCGCTGGAAAAAAACATATAAAAATTGGGCTGCATGGTATCCCAATCGACTTTTCGAATGCTATCGACTTGCGCTTCGATTTGCTCATTAGCAATGGTAAAAGTAAGCCGATCGCCCATAACCACTTTAAGACTTTTGGCTAATTTCTCTTCTATTGATACGAGTCCTGGTTTTCGGTTTTGCTGTGTGTCACCTGCAACAATTTTGTTATCCACAGGTAGAGTGGACCCCCAAGTTAAACTTAAATCTCGATGTATCGCACGTTCCCCTTGCGACTCTTTACTAACAATTTGTTGTACCGGAATATTATTAATGGCAACTAAGCGGCCTCTGACCACGGGATAAAAATTTTCAATCATTACGCCCTGCTCTTTTAAATCGAGTGCTAATTGATCTTTTTGCTCGGCAAAGACATTAAGTGCAAAATGGTTAGGTGCGTTTGTCGGTAATTGCTTTTGCCAATCCCTAATTAAATCAGTACGAACGGTAAAACTGAGAATAATCGCTAGTAAAGTAATACTGAAAGCCAGAATTTGCGTAATATTGCTATTTCGGTGCTTTGACAGCCCTTGTAGGCCAAAACGCCAAGTTAAACTAACATGAGGCAGTATTAAGCGAGTAAGTCCCAACAAGCCATAGGTAAGGCCCCCTAAAACAGCTAAACTGAGCATTCCGACAACAACAATACTGAATGTCATTTTCAGGTCTTGAGTATATTGGCTAATCAATAGGACTAATAAACTGATTGCTAAACCATAGACTAACCAAGCACTACTTGGTAGTGGCGTTAAATCACGTTGCAATATACGCAAGGGAGATACTTGTTTTAGGCGTAATAAAGGCGGCAAAGCAAAACCAAATAAAACCACAATGCCGATAATCATGCCGAATAACACAGCCAAATAACTTGGATCTGCCACTTGTGCGGGTAATAAATCGCGTAGCAATTGAAATAATAATTCTTGGCTGATCCAGCCCAAAATACAACCGATAAAACTGGCAATCAGTCCGATCAACAGAAATTGCCATAGAAACAACTGCAACACTTCATTTTGTTTATAACCTAAACAACGCAAAATAGCCGTGCTATTAAAATGGCGCTCACTAAAACGGCGCGTTGCCATAGCAATAGCAACACCGGCAATTAAAATAACGACAATACTGGATAGCCCTAAATAGCGTTCTGCTTTTTGTAATGCAGAGCCTAGTTTAGGTCGGTCATCATAAATATCCATTAAGCGCTGCGAGGCGGTTAACTGAGGTTTAAGCCATTGTTTAAACTTAACAATATTGACTTCTGCTCCAGCAAATTGATAGAAATGATGCACATGACTACCCGGTTGTAATATTTTGGTCGCGGCTAAGTCAGCTGCATGCATCATAACTCTAGGTGATAGGCTATATAAGTCGCCGCGCTTATCAGGTTCATAAGTAATAATATGGCTGACTAATAAAGGGATTTCGCCTACTTGTAATTGGTCCCCTAATTTAAGTTTTAAGGCTGATAAAATACGCGACTCTACCCACGTCTCACCTTGTTTTGGGCCATGTTGAAGTATTTTCTCCTGTGCATAAGTATCTTTACGAACTTTTAAAGTGCCATGTAATGGGTAGCTATCACTAACGACTTTAATGCCTGCCAGTAAAAACTGCTCATTTTCAATGAGCATGCTAGAAAATTCACTTGTCTGTGACTGTTGTAAATTAAGCTTTCCTGCTTGTTGCAGGTAATGTGTTTTTATTAATTCTGGACTGCTAACGACCAAATCAGCGGCTAAAAACTCCGCTGCTTGAAAGTTCATGGTTCTATTCATACGATTGGCAAAGAGACTAATCGCGGTCGAACTTGCGACAGCAATAATTAGCGCCAACATTAATAAAGTTAGTTCCCCAGAACGACTATCGCGGCGTAAAAACCGCAAAGCTAATTTTAATTTATTCATACAATACGCCCTGCACTTAGCTCTATCGTGCGAGCACAACGATTGGCTAAACGTTGATCATGCGTCACTAAAACCAAGGTCGTTTGGTTTTCTTTATTTAATTCAAACAGCAAATCAATAATATGTTCGCCTGTGCTGCTGTCTAAATTCCCTGTCGGTTCATCAGCAAATAAAATTTTCGGATGAGTGACAAAAGCACGCGCTAAAGCGACGCGTTGTTGCTCACCACCCGATAATTGGTTGGGGATATGTTTTAGTCTATGGCTCAATCCGACGCGATCTAATAATTTCGTGGCAAGTGATTTAGCTTGCTTATCGCCAATTAACTCCAAAGGCAGCATGACATTTTCCAATGCATTGAGGTTGGGCAACAATTGAAAAGACTGAAAAACAAAGCCAATCACCTTATTACGCAAAGCTGCACGTTGATCTTCATTTAGCTTACTGAGCGACTGGCCAAATATTTCGATATTCCCTGATGTTGAACTATCTAAACCTGCCAATAAACTCAGTAATGTTGATTTTCCTGAACCGGATGCACCAATAATTGCGACACTTTCTGCAGGTTTAATCGTAAATCCGACACCTGACAAGATTGTCAAAGAACCTTCTATACTGTTAACTGTTTTGTACAGGTTTTCGACTGTAATAATATGTGAATTATTTTTTTCTAATACGGAGTTAGTCATGTTTAAGTTTTTTTTGCTCGGGATTGTCCTGTGTTTTTCATCATTAACACAGGCAAAATCAATTGTAGTTCTAGGGGATAGTATCAGTGCTAGTTATGGATTTGAAGCGCAACAGGGTTGGGTCGCGTTAATGCAACAAAAAATTCAAGAGGATTACCCAAGCTATACGATATACAACGAAAGTATTAGTGGTGATACGACGGCGGGTGGATTAGCGCGTCTGCCTAAGATCATAAAGAAATATCAGCCAGATATTCTTATGCTTGAATTAGGCGCTAATGATGGTTTACGCGGTATGTCTTTAACCGCGATGCAGAAAAATTTATCCGCCATTATTAAAAAGTCAAAAAAATCAGGTGCCCAAGTTTTGTTATTGAGTATGCGCATTCCTAGTAATTATGGCCGTCGCTTTACCGACATGTTTTATAGCACTTATCAAAAGTTATCCACACAGCACGATATTCCTGTCGTGCCTTTTATCTTGGAAAATGTTGCTTTGAACAAAAGTCACATGCAACGCGATGGGCTGCATCCCAATGCACTAGCGCAACCCACTATTACCGAACATATCTACCCCTACCTGCTAAAACTACTCTAAATCCTGTGGATAAGTCTGTGTTTTACGTGATGAGTTAATTGTTGTTAACTTGTTACTACTTTTTAAACTATCATTTAAGCACAGCTTAGCAACATTTTAATCTAAACTTAAACACACAATTATTGTTAAACTAAGCAAATGATTTTTATTTCAAAAAACGACTTATCCACAGGACCTTGTTTAGCTAATAGTAATAATAAGGTTATATATAAATAATTTTAATTTCTATTAGCGCAGCACAAATTCTTAAAAATATCAGAAATAATAACGTTTATAGGATTTTACTCAGATGGCATCAGATAACGAGAAAAGACAGAAGACCTTACAAAAAGCCTTAGCGATTAATTTGAATAATTGCCAGTATGGATCGATTGTTGAAATTGGAGCAGGACAAGAAGTAGCAAGAAACTTCTTTCAGGCAGGTGGTGCAGCAGGAACGATAGCTAAAACGCTGTCAGCTTATGATATGCAAGTCAGTGATAGTATTTATGGTGCAGAAGAATCAAAACGCTATGTGACACGTAGTCGTTTAATGAAAATGCTGGATAGGGAATATACCGCTGTTACTAACTTATTAACTGAAAGCCGCCCGAAAAATACGACATTCTTTTCTTATGCGGCTACGGTGACTGCTAAAAGTTACCTACAAAAAAATGAGTGTCATGGCTGGTTAGGTATTCGCTTACAACTTTACCCTGGTGCTGCACCGAGCGATATTATCGTGCATGTTCGTATGTTAGATAATGATGGAGGTTCTCAGCAAGAAGCTTTAGGCGTGGTTGGTGTTAATTTAATTCATGCGGCTTTTCATTATTACTCTCAACCGAAAAAAATTATTGAATCTTTAGTAGATGATTTAGATCCTTGTCGTATAGAAGTCGATAGCATTAATTTTTCAGGACCCTATTTTGAAGAAGTAGAAAATAGATTAATGAATTTGCACTTGGTGCACAATAATCTGACCCATGCGATTATGTTTAGCCCTGAAGGTGAAGTCCAAGTTCCTAGTGAATTATTGTATAAGAAAAATATTTTAGTTATTCGTGGTACGTTTACGCCGCTAACCAATGTTCATCAAGATATGGTGCAATGTGGTCAATGCCATTTTAATCAAGTGGAAAATATTGATACTGATAGAACCATTGTTTTAGCCGAAATCACTATGGCAAGCTTAACCGTAGGTGATCAAATTGATGATGCTGATTTTTTAGCGCGAGTCGATATGCTGAATACCCAAGGTTATACGGTAATGATTTCTAATTATTTACGTTATTTCCGTTTACGCCAGTATTTCCGCCGTTATACACAACAACAGTTAGGTATGATTCTGGGGATTTCTAATTTAGATCTTATTTTTAGAGAAGAATATTACAATGGTTTAGAGGGGGGAATTTTAGAAGCCTTTGCTAAATTATTTCCAGATAATACACGTTTATATATTTATCCGATTCATAGTGTTGAGCAAGATGAATTAGTGACTGTCGATACATTCCAGGCCCCTAAAAAGTTAAACCATTTATACCAACATTGTAAAGATAATGGTTATTTAGTAGGCTTAGAAAATGTTGATGAAAGTGTGCTAGATATTAATCCGCATCAAGTATTGATGGATATTAAAAAAGGTCGAGGCGAATGGGAAAATCAAGTGCCAGAATCCATTGCTGAAATGATTATTAATAATAGACTACTTGGTTTTGGGTCTAGTCGGTAATTACAGGGGTGTCTTGATAGCTCCAGTGTCGTGTATCACTATGCTTAAGTTTGTTTAAAGGGTAAGTATGAGCAACCTTGCGCTAAATATTTTAATTGATGTTGGACTGATTACATCATAAGGAAAGATTGTTAATATTTCAGCAATGTTGGGTTACTTTATTTGTGTTCCGTTAGTAATCTAACTCAGCGTAACTGGGAACGTCAAAAGCAGCGGTCCTTTACCTAGGTCGTTAGCTTTACAAGCCAAAAGGAGAAAAATGATGATTAAGGGTATTACTGTATTATCAGAAGTTTCAACAGCTGTACTCACTGGAGTGCTATTATTTTCAACACCTCCCTCAGTTGTAGCATCATATGATTGTGGGAATTTGCAAGGTTGTGAAAAAAAGTTCTGTGAGATAGAAAGACAACTTAAGGTTTCTCAAGAAAAAGGCAATGCGGATAAGACAGATGGCTTAAGGAGGTCATTGACTAATGCTAAGAAAAATTGCACTGATAAAGGCCTGAAGTCCGGCTTGGTTGAAGAGATAAGTGCTGTCAATGAAGAGATTGAAGAGTATGAGTCCGATTTAAAGGAAGCTAAAAAATACAGAAAAACTGATAAAATTCGTAAGTACAACGATAAAATCAATGAAGAGAAAAGTAAGATAAACCGTCTTGAAGATAAATTATCAGATCTGGATTAAACCAAGCTGACCATTGCCAGCGCAGGCTCGTTTTCAACGGTCATTTTTATATCAAAATTCAGTGCTTTGTCAGCGGCGTTGGGTTACGTTATCTGCGCTAGATAATCTATAACCCAACTACTACGCAACTGACCCAGTAGCGCGATGAGGAAACTGCTCATGTCATAGAAAAATCACACAGCAGAAATCTATAGTATTTATACTCGCCCCTATATTCTATAGGCGGCACAAACACAATATATTTATGGGCTAAGAGACGGGGAGCACTTTAATCGCATTGGTTATGAGGCTTAATCGTATGCTCTGAACAGTTTAAAGAATCCTTGCTGGGAAAATACACTTATTTATTGCGCCAATATCTCTATGAGAAAATTATTTTCTATAATAGCCATCATTGTCATGTTATTTACAGTTGTATACTTTATTCTTGACTACATTATGTGGAATGATGAAAAACTGAATCCAGAGATTAAGCCCTGGATCGGCATTATTAATTCTCCAGAACAGGGGTACAGTGATTCATTCTATTACTTGATCGGGATGAATGCTCCCGAAAAGGACGATCCTGTAGCCTGGGGGAAAAAAGAGCTAGATTACACTGCTTCTGGTGAGCATTCAGGAGATCATAAATATATAAAGCTCCCCGAGGGGAAGTTTTATTGCAGGAGCTATGAGTGCAGGCCAGAAATAGAGAGCATCCGTTTAATGCTTCATTCCCAGCAATTGTTATTATCAGAAGTAAGTAAACATAAGATTTTTCTGGAGCGTTACCATCAGCTTTTATTGTTTAAGTCCTTTTCTTCCCTACCAAATAAAGAAGAGATGTATAACTTTGGGGTAGTTCTTTATCCTCAGGCATTTCTTATAGGCAACAGGTTAAATGCTTTTCAGATAATATTACAAGCACTCTCTGGCAATAAAGAAAATGCAAGAATCAGTTTAATCAACGATATTAATCATCTTAAGGCCCATTTAGCACTAACAGATAACCTTACTTATAAGTTATTTTTGGCAACTGCTATCTATAGGGACATTGAATTAATGGTGCAGCTGTATCGGAAAGGGCTAATGACAAATAAATTCAGCATTAGCCCACTCACTATTAAGCAAAAGTCCTTAGCTTTACCGGTCATTCTTTCTGACCTTACTCATTTTTTAAGGGGCATCGCTCTGCTTGAAAAAGAGGTCGATAATCAGATGCAGGAACAACCCTACAGTGCAGAAATGCGTATTAAATTAAAAGAATGGGAAGATTATGGGTTGGTGCCAATTTTTAAAAAAAATATGTCATTGAATACCTATTTTCCATATCTTAAGAAAGTGAATGAGATTTCTGAATTGCCTAGTCATCAAATGATTAATGCAATACAAACCAATAGCGGGGTAAGCCATTCGTTCAAAAAATTAGTTGATCAATTAAGTTCATGGACTACAAGGACTAATCTGCTGGGCAATGGATTAATAGGCTTAATTTTAAACAATTATGATAATACTGTTAGTCGTTTGCATATTCTGGATGCAAGAATCAAGCTGGCAAATATCATATTTTTTTTAGATAAAAAACAACTTATCAGTAACAATCTTTTATCCTCTTTAGCTAAACATTTTAATAACCCTTTTTACCCTAGTGAAAAGGCCTATCTAAATAGTGAAGCAAATAAAATATGCTATAGGCTGGAAGATGGGTTGAACCTGCCACGGTCTATGGATAATGGTCATATTTGTATTGGTTTCTAATCTAATTTATTCCTCTTCTTTTTTTCAGCCCGTCTGTATAAATCAAGACCTCTAAGCCTCATAAGTATCTAATAAAAATTAATTTAACATTTCAAGGATGGGTAGAGTGGAATGCCTGCTTTTTAGGCATGCAATGAAACCCATCAACTTTACACAGAATGATGGGTTTCGCAAAAAGACGCTCTACCCATCCGTAAACACGTAAAATATAGATGTTAAAATAATTATTGCATATGTACTTAGAGCCAAACTCGTAAGTCGTATACGTAGGCTGGAATAGCGTAGCGTTTTCCGGCATATTGCTTGCCGCTGGTGGTGGAAAACGCTAACGCTATTCCACCCTACTTGCTAACGCCAGACATCAGCTATAAAATCATTGGCAAAGTAGAAAAGCGCATCACATCAAAAAAGGGATAACATGGAAACCTACCAAATTACAGCAAAGGACAAAGAAGGGAAAAACATACAGCTAGAAATATCAGCAGAAAGCCAACACGACGCAATAAACCAATGCAAGCAACAAGGACACCTAGTCCTTAGCGTCAACATACAGCAAGAGCCAGAACCAAAGCCACAACCCACCGTCAAAAAGACAAAACCCACGCCCAAGCCAGTAAAATGCATACAATGCAGCGAAACAATGGAGCAAAAGAAACAGCAAAAAGGCTGTGGAGCGGCAATCGTAGGATTAACACTTATATTAATCGGCCTAGGCATGGTATTAACACTGTCAATATACTCAGCAATTGGAATAATCTTTATTATCGCAGCGGTAAAAATATCAGACGAACCATCAATATGGTCATGTCCAAATTGCGGATATTACTTTAAACGCGAATAAACCCACAAAAACATAAAAAACAAAAGCCGCGTAACAGCGGTTTTTTTATGCCTTACGGTTAAATTACAGTTGGAAAGTAGCCCTGTTTATGAAGGGATTAAGACGTATTGTTTTTACCGCGCCCGAAGATTTCATTTTGTTAACTCGTAAGCCGTATAGGTAGGCTGGAATAGCGTAGCGTTTTCCGGCATATTGTTTGCCGCTGGTGGTGGAAAACGCTAACGCTATTCCACCCTTGCTGACCTCATTAATGCTATCAAGCGTCATTGAGAAAAAAGGAAAAAAGAAAAAAAGGTGTCAGGTCTTGTCTTTTGCTATCTTTAAAGCAAGTAGCCCGTATTAAGCCTGCGTAATACGGGGCATTAGCTTGGTAGGGTGCATTCCACGCGCCTTTTGATGAGCATTGCATAATGGTGAGTGAAGATCATCAATGATAAGGGACAGGCTTAAAGGCCTGCCCCCTCTCTTATTAACCTTATTGCTCCATACATAGTTTAACTAGCCATGACGTGTCACTATTCAATTTCCCAATCCTCCAGCCTCAACCCTGTTACCCGTGAAAACTCCCCTGTATTATGGGTAATTAACACAGCATTATAAGCTCGTGCAGTAGCGGCAATCAGTACATCATTCGGCCCAATGGGTTTACCTTGGGCGGCTAAATCAGCGCGTATTAGCCCGGCTTCTTCGGCACAACGATCATCAAAGCTTAAACTGGTCAGAGGCTTAAAGAAGCGCTGTAATAGTTGTAAATTGGCTTCCACTCTTTGGCTATGCCGCGCCCCGTAAAGCAATTCAGCTTTCACAACACTGCATAAGGCGATTTCAGCAGGCGGGTATTGTTGTATGTGTTTAATAATATTGCTAGAACTTTGGTTCATCAGGCGTATACAGGCATTCGTGTCTAATAAATACATTAGTTAAAACCTTCGCGCTGTTCGTAGTCGCCTTGGGTTGCACGCTCTAATGGTGCGCCTTGCCAAGTACCAAACAACTGAAAATAATCGTCAGGCCATTGGTTTTCAACTTCTTTTTTAACCAAAAATGCAAGATACTTAGAAACTGATAGGTGGGCTTGTTGGGCTTTTTCTTGTAATTTTCTGGCTACGTCGTCAGGGACGTAACAGTGTAGTTGTGTCATGGCTTAACTCTAAATAGATTTGCTGTATGTGTATTTTAGCATAAGAGACTAAGGATTCGTTTTGTTCTTCAATGATCTAGCAATTCTAAATATGGGAGTAAGATGCCCCATAAACTTAACGCTTACGACATCCACGAATCATTTCACCACGAACACGATGATGGTTATGCATGCACCATTAACAATGAAAAACAACTCGTAAGCCGTATACAAGGTTGGAATAGCGTAGCGTTTTCCGGCATATTGTTTTCCGCTGGCTTGCTAGTACTGGAAAACGCTAACGCTACTTGTGCTGACCTCATTAATGCTATCAAGTGTTATTGGGTTACGTTATCTGCGCTCCGCTAGATAATCTAACCCAACCTTTGTAACTTCTTCACTCAATTTTGGTCATCACCTTGTTATTCCTCCCACGCTTAATTGTCACGTAAAGAGCTCATTTAATGGCATCTAAGCAACTCTTCTGTTCAATCTTAGTCACAACCTTAAAAACAGGGTAAAATGCTGATTTAGCGTTTAAAAACGACTATTCAGCAGCTTTTAGCTTTACTCACCATCGTCATTAAGATAATAGATTCTTTTATGAAATTTATAATTAACAGAGAGCTACTTTTAACGCCTCTACAGCAAATCGTCAGTGTTATAGAGAAAAGGCAAACGATGCCGATTCTTGCCAATGTATTATTTAAGCTGGATAACAACCTATTGACCCTGACGGGTACTGACTTAGAAGTGCAGATTGTGGTGAATATTGCGTTCGATAATGACCAGCAAGGCAGTATTACCATTCCTGCGCGTAAGCTGTTAGATATTTGTAAATCACTACCGAGTGCTGTGGATATTAAATTTGAATTAGTGAATGACAAATTAAAAGTCCAGTCAGGGCGAAGTCGTTTTTCTTTAAGTACTTTAGATGCGCATGATTATCCTAATTTTGAAATGACGGCAATGGATTGTCTGTTTACGATAAAAACAGCGCAGCTCAAAACAGCTCTGGATAAAACGGCTTTTTGTATGGCGAATCAGGATATACGCTATTACCTAAATGGCATTATGCTGGGTATTTTTAATCGACAGCTAAAACTGGTTGGGTCTGATGGACATAGACTTTCGATTTACGAAGGAGAAATTGATACAGAAACGGGCATGGAGTCGCGCATTATCATTCCTCGTAAAGGTGTATTAGAGTTAGCGCGTTTATTAGATAATGACCCGGAACAAGAAATTCAGGTCGAGTTTTCTAAAAATAATATTCGTGTAGTGATTGAAAATTTAACTTTCTCAGCGAAATTAGTGGACTCTAAATATCCAGATTTTAGTAAAGTATTCGAGCAAGGGTTTAATAGCCCGATTCATGTACAGAAACAAGTTTTAAAAGATGCTTTAACGCGAGTGTCTATTTTATCTAATGAGAAATTCAGAGGGGTTGAATTTGTTATTGAGGGTGATAATTTACAAATCAGCACGAACAACCCTGAGCATGAAGAAGCTGATGAAGAAATAGCCATTGAGTATCAAGGTGAAGCGCTTTCGATAGCGTTTAATTCTCAGTATATTTTAGATGCAGTTTCTAATTTGGATTCCGAGATGGCTGTACTGACGATTGCTGAAAATTCGAGCAGCTGTTTTATTGAAGAAGCCAGTGAGCAGAATTATAAGTTTATCGTTATGCCAATGCGTTTATAGATCTATTCCATGAGTTTACAAAAGCTGGATATTTATCATGTGCGTAATTTAGTACAGGCCTCTTTATCGCCAGCAGCAAAAATTAATTTAATTTATGGTAGTAATGCGAGTGGTAAAAGTTCAATACTTGAAGCTATTCATCTCTTAGGTAGGGCGAATTCATTTCGTTCTACGACGGTTAAAAATGTCATCCATTTTGCTCACAATGATTTAATTGTCTCCGGTAAAGTTCTTTTTACTAGTGGGCATGTATCTACTCTTGGTATTCAGCACGATGGCAAAAGTGTGCAAATTCGTATTGATCAAGAAACTAAACATGCGCGCGCTGATTTAGCTTATGCCCTGCCCTTGCAACTTATTCACCCAAAGAGTTATCAGTTATTAGATGCGGGGCCACAATTACGCCGAGAATTTATCGATTGGGGCGTTTTTAATCAGCACACTGAATTTTTAAGTGCATGGCGAAACTTTAAGAAAGCCTTAAGCCAGCGCAATGCTTTATTGAAGATTCGACGAGTTAATGAGTTAAATGTTTGGAACCACGAATTGCAGCAATACGGTACAATAGTGGCTAATTATCGAAAGCAATATCTATCAGAACTGACGCCTTTTTTTTTAAAGACAGTCGAGCAGTTTTTAGATTTAGAGGCGGTTGAATTAAACTTATCTCAAGGTTGGGATTCTGAGTTTTTGTTGATAGATAAGTTAAATGATGATTTAGAAAAGGATCTCCGTTATGGATTTACCCATAGCGGTCCACACAGAGCAGATTTTCAGTTATTAAGTGAATCCAGAAAAGCAAAAGACTTTGTGTCCAGAGGGCAGTTAAAGTTATTAGTGCTTGCTTTAAAATTAGCTCAAATTGAACACCTACTTAATAATGGGTTTCAATCTGGTTGCGTATTAATTGATGATGCAGTGGCAGAGTTGGATTTTTCTAGTCGAACAAAATTATTAGAATTCTTGGCTGGCATGGATATACAAGTATTTATGACGGCAACTGAGCGGAATGAATTTGGCGATTTAAGCCAAATTGGGCAATATAAAATGTTTCACGTGAAACATGGTGAGGTCACAGAGGTTTAATGTTTCACGTGAAACATTAAACGGAAAGGCAAATAAAGATGTTTCACGTGAAACATACATACAACAAGGTTAAACATGAGTGAAAATACGGATAACTACGATAGTTCCAATATTAAAGTTTTAAAAGGCTTAGATGCGGTACGTAAAAGACCAGGGATGTATATTGGAGATACCGATGATGGTACCGGCTTGCATCATATGGTATTTGAAGTTGTTGATAACTCAATTGACGAAGCTTTAGCCGGCTTTTGTAAAGAAGTAAATGTTACTATTAATGAAAATGGCTCTGTTACCGTTTCTGATGATGGCCGAGGTATTCCTGTCGATATTCATCCAGAAGAAGGACGTTCTGCTGCTGAAGTTATTTTGACGGTATTACATGCGGGCGGTAAGTTCGATGATAATGCCTATAAAGTGTCTGGTGGTTTGCACGGGGTAGGTATTTCTGTGGTCAATGCTTTATCAGAGAAGCTCGATTTAGAAATTTACAAAGGTGGCTATGTTTATCGCCAAACTTATAAACACGGTGAACCTGTTGCTCCTTTAGAAAAAATGGAAGCAACAGATAAGCAAGGAACTCAAGTTACTTTTTTACCCAGTAGAGATACTTTTGGGGATGTTGAATTTCATTATGAGATTTTAGTTAAACGCTTACGCGAACTCTCCTTTTTAAATTCAGGTGTGCGTATTCATGTAAAAGATGCACGCTCAGATAAAGAAGATATTTTTGAATTTGAAGGCGGCATTAAAGCCTTCGTTACTCATCTTAATAAAAATAAAACGCCACTATTTCCTGAAGTATTTTATTTTACGATTGAAAAAGAAGGGGTCACTGTTGAAGTAGCCATGCAGTGGAATGACTCTTATCAGGAAAATATCTTCTGTTATACCAATAATATTCCGCAGCGTGATGGGGGTTCACATTTAGCCGGTTTTAGAGGTGGGCTAACGCGTACGATTAATCAGTATATCGAAGCGAACGGTTTAGCCAAAAAAGAAAAAGTAGGGACAACGGGTGATGATGCGCGTGAAGGGCTTACTGCGGTTTTATCGGTTAAAGTACCTGACCCAAAATTTTCATCACAAACGAAAGACAAGCTAGTTTCTTCTGAAGTGAAGCCTTTAGTTGAATCGGCGATGAATGAAAAGTTGAATGACTTTTTACAAGAAACACCGGGTGTTGCTAAAGCGATTGTTAATAAAATTATCGAAGCAGCACGAGCGAGAGATGCTGCTCGTAAAGCACGTGAATTAACACGTCGTAAAACTACGCTAGATATTGCTGGCTTACCGGGTAAATTAGCCGATTGCCAAGAAAAAGACCCTGCCCTCTCTGAAATATTTATTGTGGAAGGAGACTCAGCCGGTGGTTCTGCCAAACAAGGTAGAGATCGTCGCACACAAGCAATTTTACCTTTAAAAGGGAAAATCTTAAATGTGGAGCGTGCACGTTTTGATCGTATGATTTCATCAGAAGAAGTCGGTACGCTGATTACAGCTTTAGGCTGTGGTATCGGTAAAGATGAATATGATCCAGAAAAACTACGCTATCACCGCATTATTATTATGACCGATGCGGATGTCGATGGCTCGCATATTAGAACTTTATTGCTCACTTTCTTCTATCGCCAAATGCCGGAGCTAATTGAACGCGGGCATATATATATTGCGCAGCCGCCTTTGTATAAAGTAAAAAAAGGTAAGCAAGAGCGTTATGTAAAAGATGATGAAGAGTTGAATGCTTACTTAATTCAGCTGGCTTTAGAAAAAACACAACTGATTAGTAATCCAGAAACACCAGCAATTAAAGGGATTGGTTTAGAAACTTTGGCCAATGAATTACTGGCTGTAGAAAGTATTATTAGCCGTATGGGGCGACGTTACGATACTGACTTCTTACAAATGCTGACCCATGTATCGCCATTGACTAAAGAGGCGCAAAAAGACCTAGGACAATTAACAGAGTGGTTTAGTGCGTTAGAGCAGCGATTAAATGCGGCTGCTGAAGCAACGTATAAACTTGAATTAGCTTACCGTAATGAGCAAGACTATACCTTGACCATCCATAAGAAAACGCATGGTGTGGAAAAAATAGTTATTCTGGAAGCGATCTTTTTTAACAGTAATGATTATAGAAAAATTGCTACTTACACAGAAAATACACATGATTTATTCAGCGATGAATCCTATATGCAAATGGGTGAGCGCAAGCAAGCAGTCAGTAATTTTAAAGATGCGTTTGAGTGGATGATGCGTGAAATTAAGAAAGGTCAGCATATCCAGCGTTATAAAGGTTTGGGGGAAATGAATCCTGAGCAATTATTTGAAACAACTTTAGATGTTAATGCACGGGTTTTGCTACAAGTGAGTGTCGCTGATGCAATTGCTGCTGATGAAGTATTTACCACACTAATGGGCGATATAGTCGAGCCGCGTCGTGACTTTATTGTTAAAAATGCTTTAGAGGTTTCTAATTTAGACGTTTAAAGGATACTATGACTTAGCGGTAACTCTCTAGGTTTTATCCCAAGTTTTGATATCATAGGGTGAATTAGCAACATGTTAATTCACCCTTTTTTTATGCACAATAAAACTAAAAAATTATGTTAACTTTTCCTGTTATAGATCCTGTAGCAATTAGTCTCGGCCCTATTAAAGTTCATTGGTACGGACTTATGTATTTAATTGGTATCGCGGGGGCGTGGTATTTATTAAGTAAACGAGTAAATAAACCTAACTCCCCTATTAAAGGAGAAGCATTAGAGGATTTAATTTTCTATGCTGCGATGGGGGTTATTTTAGGTGGACGTTTTGGTTATGTGCTTTTTTATAATTTTGAGAGCTTTTTAGCTGATCCTGTGATGCTGTTTAAAGTATGGCAAGGCGGCATGTCATTTCATGGTGGCTTATTAGGTGTGATTACCGCTATGTGGATCTTTGCTAGAAAGCAAAAATGTACCATGCTGGCACTGACAGATTTTATTGCTCCAGTTGTTCCTGTGGGGTTGCTTGCGGGCCGAATTGGCAACTTTATTAATGCAGAGTTATGGGGCAAACCTACGGACGTTTATTGGTCTTTTGTGTTTCCTGGCGGAGGTCCTTTAGCTAGGCATCCTTCGCAATTATATGAGGCGGCTTTAGAGGGTGTGGCGCTATTTTTAATTTTATGGGTTTACTCTAGTAAACCAAGACCGGCTATGGCGGTGTCAGGATTGTTCGCCTTGTTTTATGGGCTATTCCGTTTTATCGTCGAATTTTACCGCGTGCCAGATGCGCATTTAGGTTATTTAGCGTTGGACTGGTTAACGATGGGACAAATTTTATCTACTCCTTTGATAATTGTTGGTTTGATATTGCTTGGATGGGCGTATAAATCTAAGTAAATTTAAACTCCATAGCATATTGGTATTTACTAAAGATGTACTGGGTTTAGCCTACTTCCACGCTATGTATGAACAAATGATAATTGGGGTATTTTGAAGCCTAAATAGTCTTTTATAAGTTATTTTCGTAACAAGAATAAAAACTGTTTATAATTTACCCTCCTGAATAATTCAGGCAAAAAAAAGCCCCTAAGAACAGCAATTCCTAGAGGCCTCCATGTAAGTTACAAAGCCCAGCAAGGCTAGTAGCTATTTTTAACCATCGACTCGACAAGTCTGTGATGATTTATGTACTCGATATACATACATTTATAAAAAAATAAATGCAAATACATTTTGCATTTTCATAAACGGTTAGTCTATGAAAAGTTTACTTATTTAAACTGTAATTTTATTAATGTGCTGTATTGTTTAGCGTTAGCTTAACTTACAATATATGAAAAATCACTAAAGAGCCGCAGCCTTTGCCGAGTAATATATGAATAATACACAATATGATTACTGCTCTAGAAGTTCAGACACCTGCTCAAGCTAGCCTTTATTTAAAAATTAATGATGGTTTAAGTGATGGGCTAAAAAAATCACGCAAGACAGGTAAGTTATGGGGTTATCCTGCTCCAAAATTTATAAAAGCTAAACATCAAGTTCTATACCATAAATCGGATCTAGATGATTTTTTAGGCAATATTCCTCGGTATCGTAGCAGCAAAGAAGCTGAGGAGAGCAGGAAGCTGAGTTGCCACTTAGTGACGTTGTTACCCTTCATGTTGTATTTGAGGAGGTCGGGTTTGTTGTTTTTTTTAGATGTTATTTGGTCCATTTTTTAATTTTAACTTGGAGCATACTAAAGAAATTACATATTTAATAAAGGGCTAAAGTATCGTTCTATGATTTTATTTATATGTAGAGCAGTGCATTGACCCATTTTGTATACGAAAATAATGAAACAATATCTTGAATTACTAGAAGAAACACTGACTACAGGCTGTTTAAAAGGCGATCGCACTGGGACGGGAACTAAGTCACTTTTTGGTCGTCAGATCCGCTTTAATTTGCAAGAAGGTCTGCCTTTAGTGACAACTAAACGCCTGCATACTAGATCGATTATCCATGAACTGCTTTGGTTTTTAAAAGGCGATACTAATATTAAGTACCTTAATGATAATGGTGTAAGCATTTGGAATGAGTGGGCAACAGAAACGGGTGAATTAGGACCAGTTTATGGTGCGCAATGGCGAAATTGGCAAGGAGTGGAAGGCGAAAGCTATGATCAGGTGAGTGCTTTAATTGAGGGCATTAAAAATAACCCTGACAGTCGGCGACATATTATCAGCGGTTGGAATGTAGCTGATTTACCTGATGAAAATAAAACGCCACAAGAAAATGTGGCCAATGGGAAAATGGCCCTCCCCCCCTGTCATTTACTTTATCAATGGTATGTTGCTGATGGAAAACTAAGCGGATCTTTATATATACGCAGTAATGATCTGTTTTTAGGTAACCCGTATAACACGTGTAGCTTGGCAATTTTCACGCATATGATTGCGCAGCAATGTGATTTAGATGTTGGTGAAATTATTATTTCAATTGGTGATTGTCATTTGTATAGCAATCATTTTAAGCAAGCGAAAACCCAATTACAACGAGAGCCTAAAGCACTGCCACAGTTAATTATTAAACGTAAGCCAGATAGCATTTTTGATTACCATTTTGAAGATTTTGAAATCGTTGGCTATGACCCGCATCCACATATTTCTGCGCCTATTGCTGTATAAATAATGTAGGTCGGGTTAGATTTTTTATTGCGGAGCATTAAAAAAACGTAAGCCGATAAGGCTATGAAGCGATAAAGTAAAATGTTGTGGGAGGGGCTTTTAGCCGCGATTTGTATAAAGTCGTGGCTAAAGCCACTCCCACAGAATACAAAACCCGCATATTACTTGAATTTAAGTTATTTACCTCTCACTCCTAAACCTAAAAGCTCATGACTACCCAAACCGATATTATAAAAAAACGTTACGATCGTATTGCACCCTATTTTGATCGCATCGAAGGCATGATGGAAAAAATGATGTTTGGTGATTTACGAACGCATATTTGGGATAAGGTTACTGGAGAAAAAATTCTCGAAGTGGGTGTTGGTACTGGGAAAAACTTCTCTTACTATCCTGCTAATAAAAATATAAGCGCAATTGATTTTAGCCCTGTGATGATCCAAGAGGCGAAAAAGAAACGCCAAAGGTTGAGTCTGAATATCGAATTATTAGAGATGGATGTACAGGCCTTAGGTTTCCCTGATAATCATTTTGATATAGTGATTGGTACATTTTTATTTTGTTCAGTGCCCGATCCTGAGCAAGGTTTACGAGAATTAAAACGAGTCTGTAAACCTGGCGGTGAGGTTTTATTGCTAGAGCATGTACTGAGTTCGAACCCACTGATCGCGCCAATAATGCACTTGCTTAACCCGTTAACAGTACGATTAGTAGGAGCGAATATTAATAGGAAAACAGTTAAAACAGTACAAGCATGTGGGTTTAGTTCGGTAGAGGTATTGGCCGCAAGCTCGCATCTAGTGAAACTGATTAGGGCTGTAAAGTAAAATTGATGGTAGCCCGTATGAAGCTTTGTGTCTCGTAGAGCACAAAGTGGAATACGAGAAATCGGAGCATTGAATCCCCGTATTCCACTGGCGTTTCATAATAGGCTACGAAGGGCTAATATGAAAAGTTAATGACAGTGTGATTGACTGATAAAATCGCTGCTAAAAGTCCACCCCAAAAGCGATGCAAATGTTTATAAAATCAGCGTAACATCTGTTAATCATACAAAGTCGGAATGGCTTGGCGCTTATGTTGTGTCTTGTGAAAAGTATCAATAATTAACTGGCTGACTGGTTCAGGAACTGATTTACCTTCAAGAAAATCATCTAATTGATGGTAAGTTAAGCCTAGAGCTGCTTCATCGGTTTTATTTGGCGCTAACTCTTCTAAGTCGGCGGTGGGTGCTTTTTCTATTAAAGAAACAGGCGCGCCTAAACTTGTGGCTAATTGTCTAACTTGGCGTTTATTTAAACCAAAAAGAGGTGCTAGATCACAGGCACCATCGCCCCATTTTGTGAAAAATCCGGTTATATTTTCCGCAGAATGGTCGGTGCCTATAACTAAAGCACCTAACAAGCCAGCGACTTCATATTGAGCCATCATGCGCGCGCGGGCTTTAACATTGCCTTTGTGAAAGTCTATGCTCGAAGCTGAGTTTGTGAGTAAACCTTGTTGCTTTAATATCTGCGTTGTTTCATTATGCATCCCTTCTACAGCAGCTTGTATATTGATGGAAATACTTTGACTGGGCTGGATAAATTGCAAGGCGAGTTGCGCATCGCTTTCATCGGCTTGGATATTATAAGGTAAGCGTACCGCTATAAATTGATAATCACTACTGCCCTCTTCTGCATTCAATTGATTAATAGCTAATTGTGCTAGCCGACCGCAAGTTGTAGAATCAACTCCACCGCTAATGCCTAGTACTAAACTTTTTAACTTTGCCTGCTTGAGTTGCTGCTTAATAAAATCAATTCGGCGCTGTATTTCAAACTCTGAATTGATAATGGGTAGGACTTTCATCTCTTGGATTATGTTTTTTTGATTCATAGTCAGGCAGTGCGCTTGTATTGTAGGTTTTTGTTAATTGTATCTAAGTCGGGCAAGATAGGTGCTAGAATATTTACTTATTATCGGGGGTAGCTTTTTACATGAGTGAAGAAAATAAAATTTTAGTTGAGGTTAAAGCTCGCTATATAGAAGACCAATCTAAGCCTAGTGAGCATAAATATGCTTTTGCTTATACTATAACGATTGCAAATGTCGGTGCAACTGCCGCGAAACTACTCAGCCGACATTGGTTGATTACGGATTCAAATGGTAAGGTTGAAGAAGTGCGTGGTGATGGCGTGGTGGGTAAAAAACCGCATTTAAAACCAGGCGAAGCGTTTACTTATACTAGTGGTGCTCTGATTAATACGGCGGTGGGTGTTATGCAAGGTGAATATAAGATGGTGTCCGATGCCGGCGAAACGTTTGATGCACTTATCCCACAGTTTACACTCTCAATTCCACGGACACTGCATTAACAATGTCTATTTATGCGATAGGTGATATACAGGGCTGTCATGATGATTTATTGCGTTTATTAAAAAAAATCAATTTTGATAAAAAAACAGACCAACTTTGGTTTGTTGGCGATTTAGTTAATCGTGGGCCGAAATCTTTAGAGACCTTACGGTTTATTAAATCATTAGGTAATTCTGCTGTTTCCGTACTAGGTAATCACGATTTACATTTACTCGCGGTTGCTTATAAGTCCTCGCCTTTGCGCGCAAAAGACACCATAAAGCCGATTCTAGAAGCGAAAGATAAAAAGGAATTATTAGACTGGTTAAGGCACCGGCCTTTGTTTCATTACAATGATGACTTTTGTATGTTGCATGCTGGTTTACCGCCACAATGGGATTTTGCCACAACTAAGAAAATGGCGGCTAAGGTGGAAGCTGAACTGCGCAGTGATCATTATTTAAAGTTCTTTAAAAACATGTATGGCAATGAGCCTAATATTTGGAGCGAGAAATTAAAGGGAGCTGAGCAGTTACGTTTTGCCGTGAACTGTTTTACGCGTATGCGTTTTTGTGATGAAAAAGGGCGATTAGACTTTCAATACAGTGGTGAGTTAGGTAGTCAGCCGAAACACTTAAAGCCGTGGTTTGATTTGCCCCATAGGAAAAACTCGCATTTGAAAATAATTTTTGGTCATTGGTCAGCCATTGGCTACCACTATTCACAAAACACTCATGCGATTGACACGGGCTGTTTATGGGGAGGGCAATTAACCGCTCTCAAGTTAGATAGAAAAATGGAACGGATTAGTGTGAACTGTAAAGCTTATCGAACGCCGCATAAATAGTGTTATTTAACATCAAAATATCCTGTCATTCCTGCATGCTATCCAGTCGAGCGTGGGCACAAGCTTTAGCAGGAATCTATATCAACAGACAGACTCCCGATTAAACACTTCGGGAATGACGGTATTGTTATTAAGGTTAGTGAACAGTTACCAGTCTGCTTGTAACACAGCTATTTTTTCACTGTTATTTCCAAGTGCCGATAAACATAATTAGGGCTAGTAAAATTACCATAACTAGCCGTGCTTTTGATTTTATAGATATAAAAATCATCATCCGCTAAGCCGTTACTATTCAAATCCCCTTCGTTATAAATTATTCCTTGATCACTACAGTTCACAGAGATTGCAAAGTTATTGATAGTCAATGCCGAACTAGAAGCGCAGCTATCATTATTGAGTAATTGTGCTATCCCCCACTCTACCCCAGCTCGTGCGGCATAATAAGCGCGAGAGCCTTGCACTGCACTCACAGCAGTCGCATGCTGTACGCCACTAAGTTTAACCATATAGCTACCTAATAGGCTGAGCACTATTAAGATAAAAATAGCCATGATAATAGAAAACCCTTTCTGCTTATTCATGGCATATTATCCACATGAACTTGATGAATCAGCTTAGCTGATTCTCCTGCGTCATCAGTAAGTGTCATTTCTATTGTCACTAGACCCGATCGAGTTGCATTACCGGGATCATAATCAAACTTACAGGCGACCGTTTTGGTTTTAGCTTGGAGTTTATAATTTAACCCTGATAAAGCAGGTGATGGGTTGCTAATGATATATGCACTATCGATTTTATTATCATAACGACGCAGCTCACCATTGATGCAACTATAAGTAATCGGTGTATCAACAATAAAAAATCGCTGCTGTGGTGAGCGATAAGGAAATAGTTTTGCCGTTGTTAATTGAATGCTACTTATTGTGGACGCTCCATTATCAATGCTGGCAAGGTTATCATTGGCATAAGCATTTGAACCTAGAGTTCCGGTGTTATAAATAACCAAATAACCACTTGGAACCGTGCTTAATGGGCCAATTACATCAAATTTAGTGTCAGCTATAGTGAAGTTTAAAATATTCCCGAGGCTAGCGTCAGACACATTAGCGCGATAACGACTACCTTCTGTCGTATGTAATAATTCAATTGTTGTGCCGCCATTGGCAATAATACTATTCGGTAAAGCACGACGAATATCGCGTTGCATACGACGTAAACTCATTTCTGCGGTATCGACTAAAGTAGTGCGGCGTTCTAGGTCGAGATAGCTCTTAACGGGTAAGGTGATGAGGCCTGTGGTCATGGTTGATAAGATGCCGACAATAACAATGACCATGATAAGCTCAATGAGAGTAAATCCTTTTTCCTGCTGTTTACTCATCAATCACTCGCCTTGTACTTGGCTTCTCTCGTTCCCAAACTCTGTTTGGGAATGCATGTTCAGAAGCTCTGCTTCGAGTACGCATTGGGTCACAGCTGGAGCTATGAACGCACGTATTCCCAAGCGAATCCTGGGAGCAAGTAATGAGAGTAAAGTCTTTTGTCTGTTGTTTACCCATTAATAATTTGTCCTGTAGCCAGTAAGCTCTATGCTAGTGTTGCCACTGCTTACGGTAACTAATATTTTCTTTGCAGGAATACCTGATAAAGCTGATTCGACGCCAATACTTGATGACACGCTATAATTAGTAGGTACATTGCTCAATGAACAGCTGCTTAAACTCGCATAGGGTTCTAATAAGATCTCTTCTATACAAGCTTCAGCAATAGAAATAGCTTGATGGTAGGTAACAGGATCGGCGCTATGACTGACCGTTAAATTCATAACAGTAAAAATGCCAGTTAAAGAAATGCTGATGATGACCATAGAAATGATTAGCTCAATTAGCGTAACTCCTGACTGATGTAGGTTCGAATTTATTCGTACCATTCGAATAAATTCGAACCTACACGGTATGGCCTTAGAAACTGTTTTTTTATTCATAAACTAACCCTGTTTCTTTAACAACTTGGATAGTTTTCACGTCATTAATGGTTAAAGTAACATCGTTTGACGCAGTGCCTAGCGGGTAAAAATAGAAGGGTGAAACAGTGCTAGTTAAAGTGACATCTGGTTCACTGCCGGAATAAGTACTAGAGCCTGAACTAGGGTGAGGAATCGCTAAATTATAAGTGGAACCAGAACAGGAGGTACTGCTAGACGAACCTAGTCGCTTTAAGGTGTAACTATTGAAGTTAATTGAAACTTGGACATTACAGCCGGTTTTTACGGCGAGTTTTTGAGCGTAGCGAATGGCGTTTAAGGTGTCGCTAAAGAATGCGTGTTCGGCGTAAGTGCTTTTTCCTGCGAACTTTGGAGCGATAGATACGGAGAGTATGCCGAGTATGACAATCACCATGATTAGCTCAATTAGAGTGAAGCCTGATTGTTTGGCGCGTGTCATGGATGTTTAAAAAAGTTTATAAACTATATAGATTTAAGCTAGGCTATTTTTTTAGATAAAAAAATAGCCTAGCAAAATTATAATGTGATTTTTATTGGGTTGTTATACTTAAGTATCAGCATAGTTTATGGCGCAGCAGCGCTAGTGAGAGCTAAAGAGGCTTTTGCTGTTGCACTTTCAGTGCTAGAAATTGTAATGGTATAAACATTAGAACCTAATGTTGCTTTAATAGTTGCTCCGCTCGCCGCCCAGTCAGAGGGTATGTCTAATAACGTCAATAAGTAAGTTGCGCCAGTATTATCGGCTGTTATTTTTGTATTTGACGCATTAAGTAGCGACTTTGCATAGTTCATGGAGGCAGCTGAATTGGCTGACCCTAAAACAGCATCTGCTGTTGCTTTGTGTGCATCACTGCTTAAATCAACAAACTTCGGCAATGCCGTAGCTGCTAAAATCCCTAAAATCACAATAACCATGATCAATTCGATTAATGTAAAGCCTTGTTGCTTACTTCTTATCATTTTTCTTTCCTTTTAAATATAAAAACTATAGCAATGAACCTGCGTAAAGACTAAATTAACCTATAATTTTAATTAATTCTAGTAAAAAACTATTTTACCTAGTGTTTGTGTTAATTATGTGATCTTTATCATTTTTCTTGCTTTGCAAAACTGTTAAAAAATCCGCTATGAGTATAAGAACTTTTATTTTTTGTGATATTTGCAACCCTCAAGGGCTTAGGTCTGTAGAGTTTCGTCGCCGACCTAGAGAAGATCGTACGGGGAGACGATTATCGGATGGCCGCTCTTGGATTGAAGGCAGTATGTCTGCCGCTGTAGAAAGCGGCTGGAGTATTAATAGTGATGGCAAGCATATCTGCCTCGTGTGCAAAGCGCATGTTCAAAGTCCTGACAATACAGAGTGACAGGATATGAGTAAATTTTTACATTTTTTTATATTTTTATGGTTGCTGGTTATTCAGCCAGCAAGTTATGCTACCGGAAACAGCGGAAACAGCGGAAACAGCGGAAACAGCGGAAACAGCGGAAACAGCGGAAACAGCGGAAACAGCGGAAACAGCGGAAACAGCGGAAATAACGTATTAAGTTGTTCAGCCAGTAATTCTAATAGCTTAACAGTGAATGAAATTAATGTGGCTGGTTCTAATAATGGCAGTGAGGGCTATATTGAGCTATATGTCACTACGCAAGCTATAGCTCTCGGAGGTAAGACGGTAAGCTATTTTAGTAATGGTCAGTTGCAGCCAGCTGTTGCTTTAGATAGTGCTAGTGCAATTGTATATTTAGCCGATGGTACATCAAAACCGGCCAACAATTACACTGCTACAGCCGTCCCCATTGGTAGTTTTATTGTGTATCGGGAGAGTTTGTTTGGTTCGAATTCGGCTCTGAAGAAAAATGCTGGGGAAGTTATTGTTTTAGAGGGTGCTGATGTTATTCATTATTTTGACTACAGCAATAATTCCAGTGGTATTCAGTGGAGTGTTACCGACACATCTTGTAAAACGATTTATAACTCGAATAACGGGTCGAATAACGGTATTTGTACAAAACCTGATGGTGGTAATAGCTGGCAAGTATGTGATTCAACAGAGGGATCAAGTAACAATGAAACAGACACCGTAGCTAGTAGTTTTAATTGTCTAGAAAGTAGTGCAGATGAATTTACTGGAAAGCTGTATACCAAAACGACAGCGCAATCTTTTACTTTTGATATTGTTGCTTTAGATGCAACAAATAAACAGGAGGAAAAGTTTGCTAATTTAACGGATCATACGGTTAAAGTTGAATTAGTTGATGCTAGCAGTGGCTCATGCGCAACTTATCCAAGTATCAGCATGGGTAATGCAACTTTTACAGCGCCTGACCTGGGAAGGGTTAATAGCCATTTTATGACTTCTAATGCTGCGTATAGTGATGTGAAGTGTCGTGTAACTGATACGACTGACGACCTAACCGTTACAGGTTGTTCTACAGATAGCTTCGCCATTCGTCCCGTAGGTTTTAGCGCAGTTACCTCCAATATGAATAATGCTTCCTCGGGAGTTGGTGTTACGGCAAAGGCAGGAGGTGATTTTTTTACTATAACGGCTAGTACGGCAACAACAGGTTATAACGGAACCCCCAAATTTAATAGTGCTTTGCATGACCATAATGGTGCTGAGCAAGTAAATAAATTATCAGGAGCATTTGCAAGTGCCGATAAAAATACCGGTGAAGCGGTCGGCTCAAATTTCAAATATGAAGAAGTGGGCTTAGTAAAATTTGCAGCTAATGATATTTATGATGATAGCTTTACCAGTGCTGATCAAGCAAATAGTGACTGTATTGTCGGTAGTTTTGCGAATACTCCGGCAGGTGGCAAAGTCGGATGTAATTTTGGCTATAACTCGGCTTTGACGATAGGGCGATTTATTCCTGATCATTTTGATATTGTGTTAAACACCCCCGAGTTTAATCCTGCTAATTCCACTTTTACCTATATCGGTCAGCCAGTAATGTATGCAACGATTCCAGTTGCCACATTAACAGCAAAAAATGCCTCGGGAGTGACGACTAAAAATTACACAGGAAGTTATTGGAAAGTAAATTCAACAGATGCAAGTTTTGGTATTACTCCTATATATACAGAAGCTACCCATGCATTAATGATTATTGATGATGGCGCTCCCGCTGTAATTGATAATGGTGATGGCAGTGGTGCTCTTAGTTTCTCTGATACCATTACTAATATTTTGGCGATTACAAAAAGCGCCTTAACGGCTCCTTTTGATGCTGAAATTGCATTGAGTTTTACGCTTGTTGATACAGATGCAGTTGAGGTGGTGAATGTTAATGGTTTGCCGCAAGCGAATCCGATAGTTTTTGGTGCGCCTTCTGCTGGCAATGGAATTAGTTTTTCTGGAACTAAAGAGCAACGCTGGGGAAGAATGACCTTAGTTAATGCTTATGGGTCAGAATTAATGCCGCTTAGCGTTCCACTGGTTACTGAGTATTATGATGGGCATAATTTTATAAAGAATTCTGCTGATAATAGTACGGTCCTAACTTTAGCAACACAGCTTAGTTTAAATAATGGCAGTACTACAACAGCGGGCAATCAAGCTATCACTATTGGAACAGGTAGTACAACAGCTACACTATTGAATAGCCCTTTTTCTGGCGGTGATGCAGGTTTAGTCTTTAGTGCTGCGAATGCTTATGGTTATGTTGATTTATCTTTATTAAACACCATTGATTCTTGGTTGTTATTCGATTGGGATGGTAATGGTGTGCATGATAACTTACCTACTGCTAGGGTTAATTTTGGACTTTATAAGGGTAATGAGAAACAGATTTACTTTAGAGAGGTTTATTAGGCTAGGGAGCGAGATTTCAATAAAACCCGAAACTTTGTGTAGCTCGTATGAAGCTTGCGGAATGCGGGAGGTTGAATGCGCTGAGCTTTCTGTATTCCGTAAACTTCATACAGGCTACATTAGAACGTAAACTTTCGGATATTATTAAGTCTGTATTCCTAAGCATAATTTGTACTTTACTGATAAAATAAGAGCTTTTTATTGTGCCCTAATAGTAGTCCTATTAAGACTGTATTTTTTATAAATTAACAAGGAGAGTAAACATGTTTTGTTACCACTGCCAGGAAGCTAAAAAAAATGTTGCTTGTGATACAGCTGGGATCTGTGGGAAAAAAGCGGATGTTTCCAGCTTGCATGATTTATTAACATACACGTTAAAAGGCTTGTCTTTATATGCAATTAAAGCGGCAGAAGTAGGCATTAGTGAGCGTAATATTGATCAGTTTACTGCCCGTGCCCTGTATTCAATGGTTACAAATGTAAACTTTGATTCTTCTGTATTCACGCAGTTAATTGCTGAAACAGTACAGCGGCGTGAATATTTAAAGCGCCTATTGGTAGCAAAAGGTGTTGAACTAAACGAAGGTTTACCTGAAGAAGCACAATGGCAGTATGAGCTTTGTGATAAAGCTGCCTTTGTTAAGGTGGGTGAAACAGTTGGCGTTATGGCTGGTGGTGAGTTATCTGACGAACAAGCGGATTTACATGCAGCAAAGGAAATGCTGATTTATGCAGCAAAAGGGCTAGGTGCTTTGTTGGAGCATATTCAAGTTCAGGGTGTGTTTCACGTGGAACATTATGCTTTTTTGCATGAAGTGGTTGCTTATACTTTACGTACTGATGTTAGTTTAGATGAAGTTTTAGCGATGAACTTTAGAGCGGGTGAGCAAAGTTTATTAATGATGGAGTTATTAGAACGGGTTAATACTGAAAACTTTGGTCAGCCTGAGCCGACAATTGTCCATTTAGATACTTGGGAAAAACCAGGGATTATTGTGACTGGTCATGATTTTCATGATTTACAGGACTTATTAGAGCAAAGTGCTGGCACTGGTGTGGATATTTATACGCATGGCGAAATGATTGCGGCTCATAGTTATCCCGCGTTTAAAAAATATTTTAATTTGGTCGCAAATTATGGTGGTGCGTGGCAGGACCAGAAAACGCAATTTAGTAAATTTAAAGGCCCTGTATTAGTGACTAGCAATAGTTTGCAGCAACCTAAAAAAGACTATATTAGTAAAGCTTATACTTCGGGTATGGTCGGGTGGCCAGATATTAGCCATATCGATAAGCGCCGAAAGGGTGAAGCTAAGGACTTTTCTGCCATTATTGAGCAAGCGAAGCAATGTGAGCCCCCAACCCCGCTCACAAAAGGTGCTGTGACAGTAGGTTATGGCCTGCAAGCATTGATAGAATTAACAGAGGCTATTACTGAATCTATTAAGTCAGGCGATATTCAGCACATTATTGTTTTAGCGGGTTGTGATGGGCGACACAAAGAACGTCGTTATTACACGCAATTAGTTGAAGCTTTACCGAAAGATACACTTATCTTAACGGCAGGCGATACTAAATACCGTTTTCATGATTTAGACTTAGGTGAGATTAATGGCGTTCCGCGCCTGTTAGATGCAGGTCAAACGCATGACTTTTATGCGGTGTTGGCTTTTTTAACGCACTTACAAAAAACGATGCAATTAAGTCATATATCAGAATTGCCAGTTTCCTTTAATATCGCTTGGTATGAACAGCAAACCATTTTAATGATGTTGGCATTGTTTTCTTTAGGTATTAAAAATGTTCGCATTGGGCCGACTTTACCGCCGTTTTTTAGTGCAGGCATTTTAGATAAATTAACTCAGACTTTAGCCGTAAAAGGTATTGATACACCTGAGAATGATATTGCAGCTATGTTAGGTATTGAAATCGTTGCTGAAGAAGTCGTAGAAGTTGAAGCGGATAGTTAAAATAAATAATAAAAAAGATGATTGAACGAATAATTGAGCGCTTGATTTATTCTAGTCGCTGGATATTAGCGCCTATTTACTTAGGTATGAGTATTGCGTTAATGGCTTTAGCCGTTAAGTTTTTTCAAGAGGTATATCATTTTATCCCTGCTATTTTAGAGATGGATGATGATCAATTAACGTTGAAACTGCTGACTTTTATTGATTTAACCTTGGTCGGTAGCTTGACAGTTATAGTGATGTTTAGTGGCTACGATAATTTTGTTTCTCGTTTGGATATTGCAGAAGGGGTAGAGAAATTATCTTGGCTAGGAACGCATGATTATGGTTCCTTAAAGATGAAAGTTGCATCATCAATTGTGGCTATTTCATCGATACATTTATTGAAAATATTTATGAATGTAGAGCAGATAGCTAATGACAAATTACTTTGGTATGTGCTGATTCATTTAACCTTTGTACTCTCGGCCTTTATGATGGGGTTGTTAGAAAAAAAGGAGAAACATTGAGTCAGTTATTATTGCTAGGTACTTCCGCTTGCCATTTATGTGAGCAGGCAGAAGCTTTAGTTGTGCAATTAAATATTCCTTTTACAAAAGTCGATATTGCTGAGCAGGAGCAATGGCAGGACCGTTATGCCATTAAGATTCCTGTGTTGTTGGATTTAGAAGCACAAAAAGAACTATGCTGGCCGTTTTCGAGTGAAGACATATTACACTTGTGGGAGAGCTAGTTGTGGTAGGAGCTTTTAGCTGCGACTTGTAACGAAAAGTGATTATTATAATCGTGGCTAAAAGCCCCTCCCACAAAAAAAGCTTTCCACAAAACCTGAATAACTATGACAAACTACAGAATAGAAAAAGATAGCATGGGTGAGTTACAAGTACCTGCTGATGCTTTATATGGCGCGCAAACTCAGCGAGCAATTAATAATTTCCCGATTAGTGGTTTAATGATGCCGCCTGCTTTTATTAAGACAGTGGCGCTAATTAAACAAACTGCTGCTAAAGTAAATATAGACTTGGGTGTTTTAGATGCTGAGCGAGGTCAGTCCATTATTCAGGTTGCTGAGCAAATTATTCAGGGTGAGCATGCGGATCAATTTCCTTTAGATATATTTCAAACAGGTTCTGGTACCAGTACTAATATGAATGTCAATGAGGTTTTGGCGCATTTAGCATCTGCTATTAGTGCTGAGCCGGTAGGTGCAAATGACCACGTTAATATGGGGCAAAGCAGTAATGATGTGATTCCAACAGCGATACATATCAGTGCCGCTTTAGAATGTCATCGTCAGTTGTTGCCTGCTTTGACACATCTGGCCGAAACTATCGAAATGAAAGCGGAAGCTTGCCAGCACTATACTAAAACAGGGCGTACGCATTTAATGGATGCGATGCCAATGACTTTAGCGCAAGAGCTAGGTGCTTGGGCATTACAAATTCGCAATGGTATTGCCCGAGTACAAAGCGCCCTTCCCCGTATTCAAAAATTAGCACAAGGTGGAACGGCCGTTGGTACGGGAATTAATGCTCACCCTGAGTTTTCCGTTAAATTTGCACAAACGGTGAGTGCTGCAACTGATATAGACTTTACACCGAATGATTCATTTTTTGAGAGCTTAAGTTGTCAGGATGCAGTTGTTGAATTATCGGGGCAATTAAAGACAATTGCTGTTAGTTTGATGAAAATAGCCAATGATTTGCGCTGGATGAATAGTGGCCCACTGGCAGGTTTAGGCGAAATTGAATTAACTGCATTACAGCCTGGCAGCAGTATTATGCCTGGTAAAGTAAATCCAGTAATTCCTGAAGCAACGGCTATGGTAGCCGCACAAGTGATTGGTAATGATGCGACAATTACGGTTGCGGGTCAATCCGGTACTTTTCAGTTAAATGTTATGTTGCCTGTGATTGCTTATAATATTTTACAAAGTATTGAAATTATCAGTCAGGTGAGTCTTGCGTTGGCTGATACTGCAATTTCTGATTTCAAGGTACGTGAGGATAATTTACAACAGGCATTAACCAGAAACCCAATTTTAGTGACCGCGTTAAATCCGATTATTGGTTATGAGAAAGCGGCAAAAATTGCTAAATCCGCTTATAAACAAGGTCGCCCTATTATTGATGTAGCTGAGGAAATGACGGATATTTCTCGTTCGGAGTTAGAGAAAATTTTAGAGCCTAAGCATCTTGCTGAAGGCGGGGTAAATTAAACCTCACCCTTAAGTTTAGAAATGCTACGCACTTAAAGTGCCCCATAATTATGCCGCAATTTTCATATAAAGCACGTAACGAGCTAGGGAAAAGTATTGAAGGTCTGGTTGAGGCAGAGTCTCAAGCGGTTGCAGCAAAAGTGTTGGCTAGTAGAGGTATGACTCCGGTATCTATACAGAAAGCGGTGATTAATACTGATGTAATGGCAGACTTTAACCAATGGCAGGCAATGAATGCTTTAGGTTTGACCGATTTGATTTTATTTACTCGGCAAATGTACAGTTTAAGCAAGGCTGGTGTGCCGATTATCAGAGCTATTCAAAGCTTAAAAACATCGACACGAAATAAAGCATTGGCCAGTGCTTTAGGTGAGATTACTAAGTCATTAGAAGCTGGCCTGTCATTAAGCCAAGCTTTTGGCAAGCACCCGCAGATTTTTGATACATTGTTTCGTAGTATTATTGCAGTGGGCGAGTCATCAGGCTCCGTCGATCAGGCTTTTTATCAGATTTCTCAATACTTGGAGCGTGAAAAAGAAACCCAAAACCGTATAAAATCGGCGATACGTTATCCGATTATGGTAATTGTAGCTATTGGAATTGCGCTGGCAATTGTTAATATTTATGTAATTCCTGCATTTAAAGGCGTATTTGATAAAATAAATGCAGAATTGCCTTGGCAAACCACTTTATTAATTAATACCTCTGACTTTTCAGTGGCTTATTGGCCGTATATATTAGGCGCTATCGTTGTTTCTATCGTTGTCTTTAAAACCTATATTAATAGTGTTGCCGGCCGCTTGCGCTGGGACCAGTTTTTATTGAAGATACCGATTATTGGAACCATTATTTCGCGTGCAACGATGGAGCGTTTTTCACGTTCATTTGCGATGATTCTTAGTTCAGGAGTCCCTTTGATTTCGGGTATTAATATTGTTGCTGGTGCCGTGGGCAATACTTTCGTGGGTTCTAAGCTAAAACAAATGGCTATTGGTATTGAGCGAGGTGACACCATTAGTCGTATGGCGATGGCAACACAGCTCTTCCCTGCCCTCGTTATTCAGATGATTATGGTGGGTGAAGAAACAGGTAATATCAGTGATATGCTGCTTGAAGTGGCTGACTTTTATGAGGCTGAAGTTGATGCGGAAGTGAAAAATTTAGCCACTGCGATAGAGCCTATTTTATTATCAGTGATTGGTGCAATGGTGTTGGTTTTAGCCTTGGGTATTTTCTTACCAATGTGGAATTTGTCGTCCGCAATGAAGTGATAGCGAATTAAATATGAAACATTTTAACCCTGAACTGATTGTTTTTGATCTTGATGGTACTTTGGTGGATTCTGTTCCAGATATTGCGATAGCAATTAATAAGATGTTAGCTGCTTTGCAGCAAGTGACTTATACCGAAGATCAAGTGCGTCAATGGGTCGGTAATGGTGCGGAAATGTTAATTAAGCGAGCTTTAACGGGTATTTTAGAGCCTACTGACGTTCCCCACAATTTAGCTCAAGCTATCAGTTTATTTAACCAGTTTTATAGCGCTAATGTGTGTGACAAAAGTGAATTATACCTTGGAGTAATAGAAGGTTTAGACGGACTTAAAATTGCTGGCATAAGTATGGCTTGTGTGACTAATAAACCCGAAAAATTTACTCTGCCTTTGTTAGAGCACTTAGGGCTCAAAGATTATTTTCAGTTTATTGCTTCGGGCGACAGTTATCCTGTGATGAAACCTGATCCTCTGCCCTTGTTAGAAGCTGCGAAATTTTTCTCTGCGGATGTGATGCAATGTTTAATGGTTGGTGATTCTATTAATGATATACAAGCAGGTAAACATGCAGGATTTAAAACTGCTGCCGTATCTTATGGTTATGCTGGGAAATATACACTTGATGAGTTAGATGCAGATTATACGCTGGATAGGATTGATCAAGTAGTTGGGTTATTGAATACGGCATCAATGATTTAATTAAGTGCTTATAGAAAAAAAGACTGCCAGATAACAAGACTAAACTAAATATGTTTAGTAAAAATTTAAAATATGTCATTTTCGTTTAAAATAGACAACAAACTGCTTCATAATCAAGTATGGTCAAGCTGGGATTATCTATCCAAAGCCACCGTGTCACTACAATAAAAAACACCTCATGACACCAGAACAATTTAAGCAATATGCCGAACAAGGCTACAATCGTATTCCTATTACGCGTGAAGTATTAGCTGATTTAGATACCCCGCTGAGTGCGTATCTTAAATTAGCCGATGGCGCTTATTCCTATTTATTTGAGTCAGTGCATGGCGGTGAGCAATGGGGGCGTTATTCTATTATTGGTCTACCTTGCCAAGAGCTGGTCAAAATTTTCGGTAATGACATTCGCATTGAAAATGCTGGGAAAGTAATTGAAACTTTGCAGCACGATAACCCACTAGTTTGGATTGAAGAGTTTAAACAACGATTTAACGTACCTGATATTGATGGCTTACCGCGGTTTAATGGCGGGTTGGTCGGTTATTTTGGCTATGAAACCATTGGTTATATAGAGCCACGTTTAAAATCAACAGGTAAAGATGACCCTATCGGCAGCCCTGATATTTTATTAATGGTTTCCGAAGAAATGCTAGTATTCGATAATTTGTCAGGCAAGATGTTGCTCTTAACACATGCGAACCCTGAGCAAGCTAGTTCCTATGATTTAGCGCAATCACGCCTAGATGAATTAGTCGTAAAGTTGCGTGAGTTAAAAGCAAAAACTAATAGTGCGCATATCTCTAAGCAAGTCGATGAAGCGGATTTTGTTTCTGGCTTCACTCAGCAAGGCTTTGAAGATGCCGTTTTAAAAGCTAAAGAATACATTGTCGCTGGCGACATTATGCAGGTGGTTTTGTCACAGCGTTTATCCATACCCTTTTCTGCTGAGCCTTTAGACTTATACCGTGCTTTACGCTGTTTAAATCCATCGCCCTATATGTATTATCTGAACTTAGAAGATTTTCATATTGTCGGATCATCACCAGAAATTTTGGTACGTTTAGAAGATAACACGGTCACGGTACGCCCCATTGCAGGCACTCGCCCCCGTGGAAAAACACCAGCTGAAGATGATGCTTTAGAACAAGAATTATTAGCCGACCCAAAAGAACTGGCCGAGCATTTAATGCTGATTGATTTAGGTCGCAATGATGCGGGGCGTGTGTCGCAAATTGGAACGGTAGAACTAACCGATAAAATGATTGTTGAACGTTATTCGCATGTCATGCATATCGTTTCTAACGTTATTGGTAAATTGCAACCAGGTAATGATGCTTTCGATGTTTTAAAAGCTACTTTTCCAGCGGGTACTGTCAGTGGAGCCCCAAAAATTCGCGCAATGGAAATAATTGACGAATTAGAGCCGGTTAAGCGCGGTGTTTATTCAGGTGCAGTGGGTTATATTTCTTGGTCAGGTAATTTGGATACGGCGATTGCTATTAGAACAGCCGTGATTAAAGATAAAACTTTACATATACAAGCAGGTGCAGGCATCGTTTATGATTCTGTACCGAGAAATGAGTGGGATGAAACCATGAACAAAGGGCGAGCAATTTTCCGTGCAGTAACGATGGCTGAAGCAGGCTTGGACGGAGGCCGTTCATGAGCTCATGTAAAGTAGTAATGGTCGATAACTACGACTCCTTTACTTATAATTTAGTGCAATACTTTGGCGAGTTAGGTGCGGACGTTACCGTACTGCGTAATGATGAAGTGACGGTTGAGGATATTAAAGTTTTAAATCCCGATAAGATTGTTATTTCTCCAGGCCCGTGTACGCCGAAAGAAGCCGGAATTTCGGTAGAAACGATACTTACTTTTGCTGGTAACAAGCCGATTTTAGGCGTGTGTTTAGGCCATCAAAGTATCGGTTATGCTTTTGGCGGTGATATTGTGCATGCGAAAAGTATTATGCATGGCAAAGTGTCCGATGTTTACCATAATGACGTGGGTGTTTTTAAGGGCTTAAATAATCCTTTTGTTGCAACTCGCTATCATTCTCTTGTTATTGATCAAAAAACCTTGCCTGATTGTTTAGAAGTGACCGCATGGACACAAGATGAGCAAGGTAATGTTGATGAAATCATGGGCGTACGACATAAGACTTTAGATATTGAAGGCGTGCAATTTCACCCCGAGTCAATATTGACTGAGCATGGCCATGATATGTTGCGCAATTTTTTACAGCGTTGATTGCTAACACTGTAGGGCGGACTTCAGTCCGCCAAATAACAGCTATTTATAAGCGGACTGAAGTCCGCCCTACCCTAATATTTGAATGAATATACAAACCGCTTTACAAGCTGTGCTGGATAAACAAAATTTAAGCCGTTCAGAAATGCGTGATGTGATGCGTATTATTATGGGTGGCGAAGCAACGAGCGCGCAAATTGCTGGATTTTTAATTGCTTTGCGCTGTAAAGGTGAAAACGTTGAAGAAATCACCGCCGCCGCTGAAGTCATGCGTGAATTAGCCACTAAGGTGAATATACAAGGCGAGCATATTATTGATACTTGCGGCACTGGGGGTGATGGTGCAAATACTTTTAATATTTCGACCACCAGCGCCTTTGTCGTTGCTGCGGCGGGTGGAACAGTCGCCAAGCATGGTAATCGCTCGGTATCAAGTCGTTCGGGCAGTGCTGATGTCTTAGAGGCGGCTGGCGTTAATTTGAATTTATCGGCTGAACAAGTGGCGCAATGCGTTAATTCCATCGGCGTTGGCTTTTTATTTGCCCAAAAACATCACGGAGCAATGAGGCATGTTGCAGGCCCACGTAAAGAAATGGGCGTGCGCACTTTGTTTAATTTGCTCGGTCCTTTAGCGAATCCTGCAGGTGCACCCAATCAAGTTTTAGGTGTTTTTGCACAGCAATGGGTAGAGCCTTTAGCACAAGTTTTACAAGCTTTAGGTAGTCATCATGTTTTAGTGGTTAATGCTGAAGACGGTTTAGATGAAATCAGCATAGCCAGTCCGACATCGGTGGCAGAATTAAAAAATGGCCAGATTACTACGTATTCAATAACCCCTGAACAATTTGGTTTACAACGCGCTGATTTAGCTGAGTTAGCAGTCAATGATGAACAAGATAGCTTACTGATGTTGAAATCCGTACTGGATAATACACCAGGCTCAGCCTTAGATATTGTGGCTTTAAATTCGGGTGCTGCTATTTATGCGGCTGGGTTAGTGGATTCATTAGCTGCTGGCGTAAGCAAAGCTCAAGAGGTCATTGCCTCAGGTGCGGCTAAAGAAAAGCTAAATGCATTGGTAAATTTTAAGTAGGGCGTGGCTTTAGCTCGCCTTTAGAGAAAATGTTTGGCGATAGCGGGCTAAAGCCACGGCCTACATTTTTCAATATGTCCCTCTCTCATTTTTACAGATAGCAAAGGAACGGATCGTTCCCTTATTTTTAATATATATAAACTTATGACTGATACTCCCGATATTTTAAAAAAGATTCTTGCCAAAAAAGCAGAAGAAGTCGAAAAACGTAAACAACGTATGTCGATAGAAGATTTACAAGGCATTATTGGTGATACGGAAAAGCCTCGTGGTTTTGCTCGTGCTTTACAAGATAAAGCGGCGAGTAAAAAGCCAGCGATTATTGCGGAAATTAAAAAAGCATCACCGAGCAAAGGTGTGATCAGAGAAAACTTTAAGCCTAACGAGATTGCTCAGGATTACGCGATGAGTGGTGCAACGTGTTTATCGGTATTAACGGATAAGGAGTTTTTTCAAGGCAGCGAAGTGAACTTACAAGTGGCTCGTCAGTCGAGCCCATTGCCTGCATTACGTAAGGATTTTATGGTTGATCCTTACCAAATGTATGAGTCGCGTGCTTTAGGTGCAGATTGCATTTTGCTTATTGTTGCGGCTTTATCTGATACACAAATGCATGAACTGGCTGATACAGCAAAACAGTTAAACATGGATGTACTGGTAGAAGTGCATGATGCGGCTGAAATGGAGCGTGCTTTAACGTTGGATACACCATTAATTGGGATTAACAATAGAAATTTGCGTACTTTTGAAACCTCATTGCAAACGACTTTAGATTTAAAGCCTATGGTGCCTAGTGATCGCTTAGTGATTACTGAAAGCGGAATTCATACGCCTGCTGATGTGCAATTGATGTTAGATAATGAAATTTACACGTTCTTAGTTGGCGAAGCTTTTATGGCCGCTGAGCGTCCTGGGGCTAAAATGCGTGAGTTGTTTAGTTTGTAAGCAGGCATAAAAAAACGGGAGTTTAACTCCCGTTTTTTGAATCAGATAAACTATGATTCTTATGGTTTATATTTATCCATCGCTTTAATAATAGACAGCGCTTTACCGATTGTTATTTTAGCCGCATCATTAAGTTCAGTATTCTTGTATACCTTGTCTAATAAGCCTTCTGTTACCAGAGCTTCTTTTACCCAGCGTTTTACCATTCGGTAGTTAGTTGCAACTTTTGCTTGTTCACCTGTTTTAGGGTTTTTCATGATCACCGTGCGCAGCTCGATTTTTGGCGCAGCCAATTTGTTAACCTTAGGTTTAGGCGCTACGACCGCTGGCTCTATTTTTACTTCAGCTGGTTTTACTATAGGAGTTGGTTCTTCTGTTTTCTTTTCAGCAACTACGGTTGGTTTTTGTGCTGCTGTAGGCTGTTTAAAGGCAACTGCACCAGGGTTAGCAGCTTTTTTGCTGGGTACTGCACTGTCTTCGTCACCAGCAACAGTGTAAACCACGTAGGCTACATAGATGACCGTTAAAATAAAAAAAATCTCTGACATGATGTCACTCCCCTTGTTATTATTATTTTTTTCAGTTATCTCTGTTAATAACTGACTATTTTACTGAGTATATGGCAAAGTTACAAAATATACCAGAATCGCAGATTAATCGCTGGTGTATTAATGTCTTAATTAATCAATAAGGTACCTACACCTTGGTCGGTAAATAACTCCAATAATACTGCATGCTCGACACGGCCATCGATAATATGCACGTTCTTAACTCCACCTTTTAGCGCATCGGTACCACAGCGTGTTTTAGGGATCATGCCACCGGAGATTGTACCATCAGCTATTAAAGCGTCTATATCGGTGAGCGTTAAGCCGGTCAGTAACTTGCTTTGTTTATCTAAGATGCCAGGGATATTTGTGAGTAAAATAAGCTTTTCAGCATTTAATACTTCTGCTACTTTTCCTGCGACTAAATCGGCATTAATATTATATGAGCGCCCATCTGCACCGACTCCAATAGGAGCAATTACCGGAATAAAGTCACTTTTACTGAGCATATCTACGACGGCTGGGTCAATGCTACTGACTTCACCCACATGACCAATGTCGATAATTTCAGAGGCTTGTGTTTCAGCATTAATACGCGTCATTTCTATTTTTCGTGCATGAATGAAATCACCATCTTTACCCGTTAAGCCGACAGCTTTACCGCCCGCCATATTAATGAGGTTAACAATATCTTTATTAACCTGCCCCCCAAGTACCATTTCGACAACATCCATGGTTTCTGTGTCAGTGACACGCATGCCATTAATAAATTCGGTTTGAATATTTAAGCGTTCAAGTAAATGACCAATTTGTGGGCCGCCTCCATGAACTACGATGGGGTTGATTCCAACCAATTTCATTAGCACGATATCGCGTGCAAAACAGGCTTTTAGATTTTCATCAATCATGGCATTACCGCCGTACTTAATAACGACGGTTTTGCCTTTAAATTTTTGTATATAAGGTAGGGATTCTATCAGTACGTGGGCAATACCCTTGGCGGTTTTATCTTTCATAAAGCTCTTAATTAAAAAGGTAGGGTTAGTTGAGGTTTGATTTCGAGGATAAGCTGACGGAATTGATCTTGAATTCTGGATAAAGCTTCTGGTGTGTCACCTTCAAAACGAACGACTAAAGAAGGCGTTGTATTTGAGGAGCGCACCAAGCCAAAGCCATCAGTAAAATCTACGCGTAAACCATCAATATCAGTTATTTGTCCACCAGGGAAGTTGGGGTTCATCAATAGGCGATTCATAATGGTAAAGTTTTCCCCTTCTGCCACAGCAATGGATAATTCAGGTGTATTAAAGCTGTCAGGGAAATCAGCAAAGACTTCAGTACTAGTGCGCGAATCTTCGGATAAAATCTCAATTAGCCGTGCAGCCGCATATAAGCCATCATCAAAGCCAGGCCAGCGATCATTGAAAAACAAATGGCCACTCATTTCTCCAGCAAAGGTCGCGCCAGATTGCTTAACTTTGGCTTTCATATAGGAATGGCCGGTTTTCCAGATAGTAGGGCGGCCGCCATATTTTTTAATTTGTTCCGACAAATGACGGCTACACTTCACATCATAAATAATTTCAGCGCCCGGTTTTTTTGCGAGAATATTTTTGCTAAAGAGCATCATTTGTCTATCGGACCAGATAATTTTTCCGCTTGAATCGACAACACCTAGCCTATCCCCGTCGCCATCAAAAGCAATACCTATGTCAGCTTGATAATGACCTACTGCAGAAATAAGGTCAGAGTAGTTTTCCGGCTTACTGGTGTCGGGGTGATGATTCGGGAAAGTACCATCGATATCACAGAACAGTTCAATAACTTCGCAGCCTAGTGTTTTTAATAATATCGGGCCTAGTTCACCCGCTACGCCATTACCCGCATCTACAACTACTTTCATTGGGCGCGCAATACGAATATCATCAGCAATCATGCCGATATATTCATTAGTAAACATGCTGTTTTCAGTGAGTGTGCCCGGAGCTTTAGAATGTAGATCGTTATCGTCAATTCGCTGTTTGAGGTTTTGTATTTTATCAGCAGCTAAGGTCTCACCTGCCATGACAATTTTGAGGCCATTATAATTGGCAGGGTTGTGGCTGCCGGTTAGCATAACGCCCGAATGACTGTCGTGGTGATGAGCAACAAAGTAAAGAACCGGAGTAGGAACTGTGCCTATATCGAGTATATCGGTGCCTGTTGATAAAATGCCATCCGCTAATACCGTGCTTAATGCTGGACTGGAGATACGCCCATCCTTGGCAATAACAATTGCAGGGATGCCCTTGTCTACAGCTTCACTACCAATCGCACGGCCAATATCATAAACAATGTCTTGAGTCAGTTCTTGATCGACTATGCCGCGAATATCATAAGCCCGAAAAATTGCATCTGTCGGGTTGACTGCTTTAGTTGAGTGGCTAGGGCTGTCGTCTACTGCAGGTAGAGCTTCACTTAGTTTGAATGAGTTCTCAGGACTAGGTTTAGGCTTAGTTTCATTACTATTGTTAGTGAATTCGGGGAGTGAAATAGCCGATCCTAGCTCGGAGCTATCAATATCTTGTATTTCAAAGCCTGCATATTCAGAGCTAGGGACATCGGAGCCCATTGATTCGTCAAAAAAACCATCAAACTCATCTTTTTGATCTCGAGAATTAGCGCTGTCTTCGTCTTTATTTTCGTTCTCTAAAACACGCTTAAATTGAATAATGGTAGAAATGAAGTTATTCATTTGTTTCAATTTAATAGGGTAATTGCCTTTTGCCTTACCCATCATTAAGTCTTTAGTCGCTTTTAAAACAGAGCGCTGATCGTCAACGAGTAATGCCTCTAATTTTCTGAGACCTACATAGCAAGCAAGCCCTGAAACAAAAGAAGGAACCAGGATAATGCTAAAAACTAAGATAGCTATTGAAAAATCAAGGCTATCACTATACCAATAGTTTACCGTCCAAGCAGTATCTTTGACGTTAAATGATTTGTTCGTTCCTGATGTTTTTAGTTCGGCATTGCCGTGTGAAAATAAGGCATAGTCAGCTTGGCGTAACTCTAAATATAAGCGACTATCGGTTAGTGTATTAAAGTTTTGTTGCAGGCTGTCAAAGTTAATACTCGCCAGAATGACAGCCATAACTTTGCCGTCTTGTAATATACCTTGAGTGATGGCAAGGTGACGATTCTCGCCTTGTTCGCCTTGCACTAAAGGCCGCTGTGCTTCTCGGAAAGTTTTTTTGACTAAGTCTAGATCGGCGTAGCCCATGTGCGGGACAACGGATCTATCTGGTTCCTGATCAGTAGGAAGTAATAATCTGATGGCTAGGATGCCTGGTAAAGCACTACTTCGTTGTTGAATAATCGCTTTAGCACTCACTAGGTCAGATTGATTAAGTGCATCAATGAGCTTAGGTGATTGGGCTATATTTTGTAAGAACTTACTCAATAAGGCTGTATGGGCCGTGATGTTTTGGGACGTTCCTTTAGATAAAGCGTACATAGCATCATTGTTGGCACTATTTACGTTAACTTGGGCAAGCAAATAAATGCTAGAGCCTGCTAAAGCTGTCATGAACACTGCAATAGCAGCAATCATTGAAAAAATGCGTCCCATATTTATACCTGTAAGTGTCGCTATGCGTGAATTTTAGATGGTTTGATGCTGATCTGCCTAGAAAGTTAATGGCGGCCAGTATGACCAAAGCCGCCTTCACCACGTTCTGATTGATTGAATTCTGTGACGACATCAAATTCGGCCTGAACGACGGGCACAAAAACCATTTGTGCAATACGTTCGGCAATTTTTACGGTAAAGGCGGTTTGGCCTCTATTCCAGCAGGATACGAAAACTTGGCCTTGATAGTCGGAATCAATTAAGCCGACCAGATTACCAAGGACAATACCATGCTTATGTCCTAAACCAGAGCGTGGCAATAGCACTGCAGCGAGTTGATGATCATTAATATGAATAGCAATTCCCGTTGGAATCAATACTGTTTCGCCCGGTAGCAGAGTAATGTCTGCATCTAAGCAAGCGCGTAAATCTATGCCCGCTGAGCCATCAGTCGCATAGTTAGGCATAGGAATTTCATGGCCTAGGCGTGGGTCTAATATTTTAAGCTGTATCTTATGCATCTAATCTCTCGGCAATTAAGGTCAATAATTGACTTGCTAGCTGGGTTTTGTCTGTCATTGTGAAGGTTTTTTGGCCATTTTGCCAATACACTTGCAAGGCATTATACGCGGAATCAAAGCCCCCTTCTGCCTGTCCTACCCAATTAGCGGCAATCATATCTAAATTTTTACGCTGTAATTTGTCTAGCGCATGTTGTTCTAAATTATGTGTTTCTGCGGCAAAGCCTACGGTAAAAGGTTTGTTAGTTAAGTTAGCCACGCTAGCAACAATATCTTGGGTTTTATGTAATGATAGTTGAGTATTATCACCTTGTTTTTTGATTTTCTCAGTTTGCACGTTATCGGGGGTATAGTCTGCGACCGCTGCAGCAGAAATGAAAATATCCTGTCCTGACACTTGGTGCATTATTGCCGTATACATTTCTGCTGCACTTTCTACATGTAGTATATGGGTGTTGTTAGGTGCAGTTAACTGTACGGGGCCACTCACTAAAGTTACTTCTGCACCTAATAATTGCGCTTGTTGTGCTAGCGCATAACCCATTTTTCCGGAGCTTCTATTAGTAATATAGCGTACAGGGTCTAAAGCTTCACGGGTTGGGCCGGCGCTAATTAATATTTTTTTATTCAGTAATAACTGCGGCGCGTTAAGTGCTTTTAATTGGCCAACAATATCGTTAGGTTCGGTCATGCGACCATAGCCAACCTCGCCACACGCTTGGCTGCCTGCTTCTGGGCCAATAACGTTTACTTTATGTTGTTTCAATCGGTTAAGGTTTTCTTGTGTGATCGGCTTGCTCCACATTGCTTGATTCATTGCTGGAGCAATGTAAATAGGACATTCGGCTGCAAGATATAAGGTGCTTAATAAATCATCAGCAAGGCCTAGGCTTAGTTTGGCCATACAGTTCGCGCTTGCTGGTGCAATGAGAAATAGATCGGCCCAACGTGCCAAATTAATATGGCCCATGGCATTTTCTTCATTAGCATCAAGTAATTGCGTATGTACTGCATGACCAGATAAAGCCTGAAGTGTCAGTGGCGTAATAAATTGAGTGGCCGCATGGGTCATCACGACTCTGACTTCGTAGTTATTTTTACGTAATAACCTGACTAGTTCGGCTGATTTATATGCGGCAATACCGCCACTAATGCCTAAGAGTACACGCTTCAATTGATAGCTTCCTTAAATAAATTCAGTCGCTTATTATGGCAAGAGTTGAGACTTTCTTCTATGCTTAAGCTGAAAAATCGGAAAATTAACCATAATATAAATTAAGGTGTAAAAGGATGAGCATTCAAGACTGGCCGGAAGGTGATCGCCCTAGAGAAAAATTACTTGCTCAAGGAGCGGCCGTATTATCTGATGCTGAGTTATTAGCGATATTTTTACGCACGGGTATTAAAGGTAAAACAGCGGTAGACCTGGCTAGAGACCTATTAACTGAATTTGGTTCTTTACGCGCGTTATTACAGGCAGACTGTGAAAATTTTACGCGTGCTAAAGGTTTGGGTACGGCTAAATACGCGCAATTACAAGCCGTTTTGGAAATGGCGAGGCGACATACTTTTGAGGAGTTAGATCGTGGCGATGTTTTGACAAGTCCTGAAGCAACGCGAGCTTATTTAAGCCAACAATTACGTCATTATCAACATGAAGTATTTGCCTGCTTATTTTTGGATAATCAGCACCATATTTTAGAATTTGAAGAGTTATTCCGAGGCACTATTGATAGTGCGAGCGTTTATCCGCGTGAAGTGGTTAAAAAGGTATTGGCGCATAATGCCGCTGCAGTTATTTTTGCCCACAACCACCCTTCTGGTATTTCTGAGCCGAGCCAGGCAGATAAATTGATTACCGATAAATTAAAGCAGGCTTTAGCTTTAATAGATATTCGAGTATTGGATCATTTTATTATTGGCGATGGAATGCCCTATTCGTTTGCTGAAAATGGATTGTTGTAAGGTTTTTGCTGGAATAGCTGATTAGAAAAGTGTTAGATTTTTTACTGCGTAACTAATGTTACGCACGTGTTTTCGGAGACGGCTGTTAAGTTAAGGAAGGTTATTTAAAAAAATAAGGCTGTTGTGGGGTTGATGAGTTTTCCATTAGCAAGTGGGCTGCAGATTTTTAGCCTGCCTTTTAAACAAGAGAGCTAAAGCACCACGCCCCAGAACACACACCTTTAAATTATATTCGGTAACTTAATGGTAGTGTCTCAAGGCTTATGCGTAACATCGGCTGACAAATCAAACAGCTGTTAATTTATTGGCCGCTTCTTGATATTTTTGGCTACTAACAGCGGTCACTTCATCAGGTAACTTGGGCCCTGGTGCTGTTTTATCCCAATCTAAGGTTTCTAAATAGTCACGAATAAATTGTTTATCAAAGCTAGGCGGGCTAATACCAACTTGATATTGTTCAACCGGCCAGAAACGCGAAGAGTCAGGCGTTAAGGCTTCATCAATTAAATACAGTTTGCCATCACTGTCCAAGCCAAATTCAAATTTGGTGTCGGCAATAATAATGCCACGTTCTTTCGCATAAGCGGCTGCAGTGGTATAAAGTTGCAGGCTGACATCGCGTACTTTAGTCGCCATTTCTTCGCCGAGTAAAGGAATGGTTTCTGCAAAAGAAATGTTTTCATCATGATCGCCAACAGCGGCTTTTGTTGATGGGGTGTAGATGGCTTCAGGAAGTTGCTGCGCTAATTGCAAGCCTTGAGGCAATTCGATACCGCAAACACTACCGCTTTTTTGGTAATCTTTCCAGCCAGAACCTATTAAATAGCCACGTACGATAGCTTCGACAGGCAGAGGCGTTAATTTCTTAACAATAATCGCGCGACCCTCAATTTGAGTGCGCTCAGTTGCATCAGGCACAACGTCTTCTAGGCTTAAATCAGATAAGTGGTTAGGGATAACGTCTTGCATTTTTTCAAACCAAAAATTTGAGACGGAAGTAAGTACTTGGCCTTTTCCGGGAATCGGATCAGGCAAAACCACATCAAAAGCAGATAGGCGATCAGTGGTAACAATTAATAAGTGATGCTTATCAACTTCATAGATATCACGCACTTTACCGCGCGTGCGTAATTTAAGATTAGAAATTGAAGATTCAAACAAAGCGGCGGGAGCGGTCATATTATCTGGCTAAATTGAATAAAAGAATGCGCACTATTTTATATGAATAATCTCTTATAAGTTAAAATAATGCGTTTCTTAAAGCTAATTAAGCAGAAGTCTCTAACGATTTAAGCAACCATCATTCCTAAGTCTTCATAGATGCGTTTCTTTTTCCAGCCTGCGAAAGCGCTGTCATCAAAATGTGCATCATAATCTATCGCATATTCGTAGCAGCTTCTAAATAAGCGTGCAGTACGGAATGCGTGTAACTCATCGTCGGCATTAATTGTCTCTACGTTGCCAACTTGAAACGTTTTGTTTTTAGATTTGCCATTGCAAACCCAAAATACCGTGTAGCAAAGATAGCTCTTATCTTTTCTACGGTCATATTTAATGGTTCTTGATACGCCGGTTAAGCCAGTGGTGGTTTTATTTTTGGGGGGTTTTAAGAAGCGTGTTCTACTGCCTTTTAGGACAATTAACATTTGGTCACGCCAAGCAATGGCTGCGGCTATGGACTTGCTCCTGTTGCCCCATAATTTATGTGAAAAATAACGGCTACTTTCTTTGCCGCGTCGGACGATGCGAACTTGGTATCCGAAAGCATCGGGTTCGGTAATGTGTTTGTGTTTTATCATGATGGATTATCTGGTCTTTTTAAAAAGTTACGAGAAATCGGATGTAATTTTTAATGGATACAAATAATTTTTTTCGATTTCATTGTATTTTCATAAAACTCTGCTACCGAGTTTTATAGTGACATTGATTATCTAACTTTTGTGAGTAAAAACAAGAAAATTTTCCTCGATTTGTGAATTACCTAGCATTTTAGTGTAGAATTATTTTTTATTCACTGGTTCGTGGGTATAATTTACAGCTTATTCACTGTATTAAGTATAAGGAGACACACATGAGTGTATTAGTAGGTAAGCAAGCACCTGATTTTACGGTTCCTGCTGTTTTAGGTAATGGCGAGATTGTTGATTCTTTTAGTTTTTCAGAAGCAACAAAAGGTAAATATGCGGTTATCGTATTTTACCCATTAGATTTTACGTTTGTGTGTCCTAGCGAATTGATCGCACTGGATCACAGAATGGATGAATTCACTAGCCGTGGCGTTGAGGTGATTGCAGTATCAATCGATTCTCACTTCACTCATAACGCATGGCGTAATACAGCGATTAATGACGGTGGTATTGGTCAAGTTCGTTATACAATGGCTGCTGATATCGCACACACTATCGTTAAAGACTATGATGTAGAAGCAGAAGCGCCTGCGGTTGCTTATCGTGGTAGTTTCTTAATTGATAAGACTGGTTTAGTTCGTCATCAAGTTGTTAATGATCTACCTTTAGGTCGTAACACTGACGAAATGCTACGCATGGTTGATGCATTACAGTTCCACGAAGAGCATGGCGAAGTTTGCCCTGCAGGCTGGACTAAAGGTGATGCAGGTATGGATGCATCTCCAAAAGGTGTTGCTTCTTACTTAAGCGAAAATTCTGATAAGTTATAGGTCGTCAGTTTTCGTGTTAGGGAAAGCGGGCTTTATAGCCCGCTTTTTTTTGCCTAAAATTAAGTGCAAGCTATTTTATACTTGGTTTTTATGAGCCATTTTTACTAATTGTAAATGGGTAAGATAAACGCTAACACAGCCTATAAAAATAGAAATAAAGGTTTCGCCGATAACGGCCATACCGATAGCAAAGCCTAATATATAGCCAATTAATCCGGTAACTGACCACTTAATACCATTTTCACCATTTTTTTTACCCGAGTTAAAAAATACAATTGCGGTAATGATGGCTATTAATATAATTAACATTCTTTTTTCCTAATTTTGTGTGTAATAACAAATCAAGCTAGAATCAATCTAACATTGATAATGTTCATGCTTTAAGCAAATCTCTAGGTTATTAATGGTTCTATTCTATTCTAGGGTTGGCGATCAATCCAGCAAGTATAATTATTTAATTTCTTCCGTGTAAGGAGCGCAAAATGGGTAAGCTAGCGAAAGGTATTTTGATATTTCTCTCTACAGTCGTAGTTTTAATTATTGCGGCCGTAGTTATTATTCCCTTGGTCGTTGATTTAAACGACTATAAACCAGAAATTGAGGCGGCAGTAAAAGATAAAACCGGGCGAACTCTTAGCATAAAAGGTGAATTAGGTTTATCCGTTTTCCCATGGATAGGCGTGTCTACCGGTAAACTTACCTTGAGTAATGCCGCAGGTTTTAAAGAACAAGCTTTTGCTGTGATTGGTGAAAGTGATATTAAAGTTAAATTAATGCCGCTTTTGTCTAAAGAGGTTGAAGTCAGTACAGTGGTCTTAAAAGGCTTGGAATTGCACTTAGCAAAAGATGCGCAAGGCGTCAGCAACTGGGATGATTTAGTTAAGCCAAAAGATCCTGATGAGGCATCCGCTGAACCAGATGAGGATAGTGATGAGCCTAATGCACCCCCTGCCCTTGCTGCTTTGGCGATAGGCGGCTTAGTTATTGAGGATTCTCAAGTGAGTTGGGATGATCAACAGTCTGGACAGCATGCAATAGTTAAAGATTTCAATTTAAAATTAGGTGCGGTTGCCTTTAACCAGCCTATTCCCGTGGAAATGTCTTTATTGCTGGAAAATACTAAGCCTGAGTTAACAGAGAAATTATCTTTGTCTACTATGCTGGTGATTGATGAATCAATGCAAAAAATACAACTAACACAGTTGATTGTTGATTCGACAACGAATGGCGAAGTAGTGTCAGGCGGCACGATTGATGCAAAAATTCAATCGAATATAAATGTAGATTTAGAGCAGCAAAGAATTCAACTTACTCAGTTCAATCTAGATTCTACTATTAAAGGCGGCGTCGTTCCTGAAAGTGAAGTTGAGGCGCATGTGCAGTCGGATATAACTTATGACTTAAGCAAGCAAGTTGCGCAATTGGCACAGCTTAAAATTGATACCATGGTTAAGGGAAAAGTAGTCCCAGGTGGATTGTTAGATGCGCACCTGGTGACAGAGCTTGCTTTAGATTTGTTACAAGAAACGGTTACGCTTAAAGGGTTGAAGTTAAATACTAATATGATTAATTTGACTGCTGATATAGCGGCGACACAAATTAAGTCAGATCCGCAATATTCAGGTGCGTTGAATGTTGCTCAATTTAGTCCTAAAGCACTTATGCAGCAGTTAAAAATGACAGTGCCGGAAACAGCAGATAAGCAAGTTTTACAAAAGCTTGCTATGCAATTTAATATGCAAGGAACGACTGATGCAATTGCTTTAGAAAATTTAGTAATAAACTTAGACGATACTTCAATTGAAGGTTTCACAAGGGTGAAGCAATTTAAAAATCCAGCGATTGTCTTTAATTTGGTGGTTGATGATATTAATGTTGATCGTTATAGTGCACCTAAAAAAGAAGGGGCAAAGCCCACGCCTGTAGCCACTCCAGCAACAGCCGTTGCGGCAGCGACAACTTTAATACCGATGGAAACTATCCGCGGATTGAATGTCACGGGTGATTTAAGCATTGCTAAGTTAAAAATTGCTAAATTAAGTATGGCTGGCGTCAGTTTAAACTTGCAAGCGAAGCAAGGTATTTTAACGACTAAACAAAGTATTAAGCAGCTTTATAGTGGTCGCTATAACGGTCAAATAAGTGTTAATGCAAAAGGGAAAGCTCCGCGGATTAGCTTGAATGAAAAAATCTCAGGCGTACAGTTAGAGCCATTATTTAGCGCAATGGAACCTGATACACCAGCAAAAATAAAGGGCGCAGCAAATATTACAGCTAAATTAAATATGCGAGGTAATACGGTTCCCGATATTAAGTCGACTTTAGGTGGGAATATTGACTTTTCTGTGGCTAAAGGTGCGATTACTGGTTTTAATGTGCAGAAAATGATTGATATGGGCAAGTTATTCACTAAGGGAAAAACAATGAAAGAAGGCTATGTAAATGAGCAAACTTTGTTTTCTGTACTGCAAGGAACAGCAACGGTTAATAAAGGGCTTATTAATAACCCAGACTTCTTATTAGAGTCTTCTACAGTAGAGGTAAAAGGCGCAGGTACAGCTAACCTAGTTAATGAAGCGTTAAGCTATAAAGTGCAAGCTAAGGTTAAGCAAGCCTCTAATGCACGGCCTGTGGCGATAAAGGTGGGTGGTACATTCTCTAAGCCTAGTTATACTGTTGATGCTTTATCAATGATCACCGAGAAAGAAGAGGAAAAAATCAATAAAGAGATTGATAAGCACCTCGGTGAAGGCGCTGGTAAGGCAGTGAATAAATTATTAAAAGGTTTTTTCTAGGCCTGGGGGCGGGTATTATTGAGTTCTTGCTCCTTTTAGGTCGTTAGATCCTCGTTTTGCTTGTAAACTATGAACTTATTAAGTGTATAGTTTACAGCGATTTATTTATGATCCCCCAAGCTTTTCAAGAAAATTTGCTACATTGGTTTGACCAATTCGGACGTAAAGACCTGCCTTGGCAATTGCCAGCCACACCCTATCGGGTTTGGATTTCTGAAGTCATGTTACAGCAGACGCAAGTTGCCACTGTGATACCTTATTTTAATAAGTTTATTCAGCGTTATCCTGATGTCGATGCACTTGCGAATGCACCTTTAGATGAGGTACTCAGCTTGTGGGCCGGTTTGGGTTATTATGCGCGGGCAAGGAACTTGCATAAAGCTGCAATAGTAATACAGCAAGCTGGCTATTTTCCTGATTCTTTAGAAAGCTTAATGGCTTTACCTGGGATTGGCCAATCGACTGCGGGAGCTATTTTAAGTATCGCGTTCAATAAAAGTGAGCCTATTTTAGATGGTAACGTGCGGCGCGTATTGGCGCGATTTAAGGCGATACAAGGCTGGACGGGAGGTAATGTTGTTAATAAGCAATTGTGGGCAGTTAGCGCATTTTATACGCCAGAAAAGCGAGTGGCAGATTATACACAGGCAATGATGGATTTGGGGGCAACTTTATGTACTCGCTCAAAGCCCAATTGTTTTGCGTGCCCTTTGCGTTCAGATTGCCTTGCTTTGCAGCAAGGGCGTGTGCATGAGTTGCCGACGCCGAAAGTCCGTAAAAAAATACCCACCAAACAATGTGTTTTTGTTCTGCTATTAAATCAGGATAAGGAAATTTTGTTGGAAAAAAGAGCGCCTGTAGGCATTTGGGGCGGTTTGTGGAGTGTGCCCGAGATCGATGATATGCAAGAGTTAGAGGGCTGGTGTCACTCGAGGTCTATCAATATAGTTAAAAAAGAAGCTTTAGCTATCCGGCGGCATACCTTCTCGCATTATCATTTGGATTACGAGCCGGTACTGTTGTATGTGGATAACCCTATAAATAATGTGCTGGAAGCCGATAAGGCTCTCTGGTATAAACACCTACAGACGAAAAACATTGCTTTGCCTGCTCCGGTAAAGCAGTTATTTGATGAAATTAATGAGGAATAAAATGGCTAGATTAGTACAATGTGAAAAGCTAGGAACAGAGGAAGAAGGTTTAGATTCAATTCCTTTTCCTGGATCTAAAGGGCAATATATTTACGATCATATTTCCCAAAAAGCATGGAAAGAATGGATTGCTATGCAAACGGTATTAATTAACGAACATCGTCTAGCTAGTTTTGAGCCTAAAGCTAAGGCGCTGATTGAGTCAGAAAGAGAAAAGTTTTTATTTGGTTCTGACTTTCAAATGCCTGAGGGTTATGTGCCGCTAAAAAGCTAAAATAAAAAAGGGCCATTAGTTACGAACTACGTAACTAATGGCCCTTTTTTCTGCTTAAGTTTAAATCAAAAAGCTTAGGTTTAACGCTTCATTGATTCAAAAAATTCAACATTAGTCTTGAAGTCTTTAAGCTTGCCTAAGATAAATTCAGAAGCAGCCATTTCATCCATAGGCTGTAGAATTTTACGTAAAATCCAAGTTTTTTGTAGCTCGTCAGGGCTAACTAAATAATCCTCTCTACGCGTACCAGAGCGATTAATATGAATCGCTGGATAAATGCGTTTTTCAGCGATTTTACGCTCAAGGTGTAGCTCCATATTACCGGTACCTTTGAATTCCTCGTAAATCACTTCATCCATACGCGAACCAGTATCAACTAGCGCAGTTGCAATAATAGTTAAACTACCGCCCTCTTCGATATTTCTTGCGGCACCGAAGAAACGCTTAGGTTTTTCAAGTGCATTAGCATCAACACCACCGGAAAGCAGCTTGCCCGAAGATGGTGCGACTATATTATAAGCGCGAGCTAAACGGGTTAATGAGTCTAACAAAATAACTACGTCGTGTTTGTGCTCAACTAAGCGACGAGCCTTTTCGATAACCATTTCTGCGACTTGAACGTGGCGTGCAGCAGGTTCATCAAAAGTACTAGAGATAACTTCGCCGCGAATACAGCGTTCCATTTCTGTTACTTCTTCAGGGCGCTCATCTATGAGTAGTACGATTAAGTAGCACTCAGGGTTATTTTCTGCAATAGACTGAGCTAAGCTTTGCAGGATCATGGTTTTACCAGCCTTTGGTGGAGATACGATAAGTCCACGCTGACCTTTACCTATAGGCGCAATTAAATCAATAACTCGGCCAGTTAAATCTTCGCTAGAGCCGTCACCGCGCTCCATAATGAAACGTTTATTAGGAAATAAAGGAGTTAGGTTGGTAAATAGAATTTTATGTTTTGCATTTTCGGGGGGCTCAAAATTGATTTTTTCAACTTTAAGCATAGCGAAATAACGCTCGTTATCTTTAGGTGGTCTGATTTTTCCGCTGATGGTGTCGCCAGTGCGCAGACTGAAACGTCTAATTTGGCTAGGAGAAACATAAATATCATCGGGGCCAGCTAAATATGAGCTGCCGGGTGTCCTTAAGAAGCCGAAACCATCTTGTAATATTTCTAAAACCCCGTCACCGTAAATATCTTCGCCGCTTTTTGCTTGTTTTTTTAGAATAGAGAAAATAACTTCTTGCTTTCTCGTTCGAGAAACGTTTTCAATGCCTAGGCTTTCTGCAAGCGAGATAATATCTGGAATAGGTTTTAGTTTTAATTCAGTAAGGTTCATACAAAGAGGTGTTTAAAAATAGAAGGCGCTGTTTGTGTAGAATGACAAAGTCAGCTTAAGGTAAAGATGTGGATGTTTTGACAGTGCAAGTGAGGTCAGCACCAGAGGCAAAGTATACATATAAATCTAGGAAGTAACAAATTATTATTGATTACTTCCTAGATAAGAACAATTAAATGTTGTCGTCGATAAACTGAGCAAGTTGAGATTTTGTTAATGCACCAACTTTAGTTGCTTCAATATCGCCATCTTTAAATAGCATTAGCGTTGGAATGCCACGTACGCCGTAATGTGCTGGTGTCGCAGAATTATCATCAATGTTTAGTTTTGCAACAGTAATTTTGCCTTTATACTCACTGGCAATTTCATCTAAAACTGGGGCAATCATTTTGCAAGGACCACACCACTCTGCCCAGTAGTCAACTAGCACTGGTGTGCCAGCTTTTAAAACAAGTTCGTCAAAATTACTATCAGTTACATGAAGGACCAAGTCACTCACGCCATTCTCCAAATTATTTCACAAAGTGCTAATATCCCTGTATCGAAAAAATTTGTCAATATTTTTTGCCTATTTGACTCGATAAGTTCGAAGTTTAGTACCATAAGTAAAATTTTTGTGGCGCTAATCTTGCAGTGCAAATGCAATGTTATTGATGTATTCTATATGGATGAAAAAAACACATTTAACAGATACACGGTTTATTAACTTAGAGCTTTCAAGCTCTATCTTGCGTGGTTTGAACGGCGCGGGATATGATCAATGCACGCCAATTCAAGATCGGTCGTTGCCCATTGCTCTAAGGGATCGAGATGTTGCCGGGCAAGCGCAAACGGGTACAGGTAAAACGGCGAGTTTTTTATTGGCAACCTTTCAGCGTCTGTTAAATGATAAAAGTGAAGAGAAAAAGTACCCAAGAGCGATTATCTTAGCGCCAACGCGTGAGTTAGCGATACAAATTCATAAAGATGCCTTGTTACTAGGTAAATATCTTAATTTTAATATGGCTCTGATTTACGGCGGCACTGATTACCAAAAACAACAAAAAATTGTGCAAGGTAATGTGGACATTATGATCGCTACGCCAGGACGGCTTATTGATTTTTATCGGAAAAAAGATTTTTCTTTGGATAATATTCAAGTTATGGTTTTAGATGAAGCCGATAGAATGTTTGATCTTGGCTTTATTAAAGATATACGCTATTTGTTAAATCGCATGCCAAGTCCTGACAAACGGTTAAACTTGCTCTTTTCCGCGACTTTATCGTTTAAAGTGTCGGAATTAGCTTATGAGCATATGAATCAGCCCGTCATGGTTAAAATTGAAAGCGAAACGATGACCGCTGACTCAGTGAATGAGGTTGCATTTTGTCCCGCAAATGAGCAGAAAATCCCCTTATTGCTTGGTTTGATTCAAACGCATAGTCCTGTGCGTAGTATTATTTTTGTTAATACCAAGCGTAGCGCTGAAAAGTTAGAGGATTATCTGGCCGCCAATGGATATAAAGTGGCGTTACTCAGCGGTGATGTGCCTCAAGATAAACGTCAGCGATTATTGGCTGATTTTCAAGAAAGTAAAGTCACGATTATGATTGCCACCGATGTTGCTGCTCGTGGCCTACATATTCCCGATGTATCGCATGTATTTAATTTTGATCTGCCTCAAGATGTTGAAGATTACGTGCATAGAATCGGTAGAACCGCACGTTTTGGCGCGAGTGGTGAAGCGATTAGTTTTATTTGTGAGGAATATGCTTATTCGATGCCTGATATCGAAGATTACATAGGTCATAAAATCCCTGTACAGCGAATTACTGAAGAGTTACTGCCAGAAATTATAAAGCCAGCCGCTCGGCCCAGACCGCCGAGAAAACCAGCCCCGAATAGAACGACAAGGGATACTAGAGCAAGAAAGCCTCGGCCTAAAGCAGTTCAAAAGAGCGTTAAGCCCACTGAAAGTTAAATCAGTTAACGCTAGGCGGCATAATTTCTCGAAAATCAGTGATAGCAGGAAACTCGTTAGTGGTTTTTGCTGCTTTTTTCGAATCCGGTTTATTAATATTGATTAAATGTTCAATGCCAAAGGAATGTGCTGCACGTAATACGGCTAAGCTGTCATCAACCATCAATGTTGACTGCATAGTAAAGTCTTGCTGTGCTTGAAATGCATCCCAGAATGACTGATGTTCCTTGGCGAAACCAAAATCATGTGAGCAAATAATCTGCTTAAAAAAGGGCTGTAAACAGGTCTTCTCCATTTTTAGTGAAAGGCTATCAGGATGAGCATTAGTCACTAAAAACACGGATTTATCTGTTTGCTGTAATGCTGTTAAAAATTCAGTCACATGTGGCAAAATGTCGATTAAACCGGAAATTTCAGCTTTTAAACCAGCAATATCTAAATTTAGCCGCTGACTCCAGTAATCCAGACAATACCACTCTAATCGCCCTTCCATATCTTTAAATAAAGGCTGCAAAAACTGCTTGGATTCAGCTAGTGATAATTGATTTTGTTGGGCATAGCGCTGTGGTACAAACTCCAACCAGAAATGGTTGTCAAAATTCAAATCCAGTAAAGTGCCATCCATATCTAGCAAGACAGTATTAATTTTGTTCCAATTGAGCATAACAAAAGCTATAGTTAAGAAAAATAATATTAGCCACCATAACAAAAATGTCAGAAAAACCGAAGATACTTAATAGAAATATCGTGGCTCAATCTCAGCTATTTAAAATTGAAGCTTTAGATTTAGAGTTCAGCAATGGTGTGACCAGGCAATATGAGCGTTTGGCTAGAGGTCATGGTAGCAATGGCGCGGTCTTGATTATTCCTGTAATTGATAATGAAACCGTGCTATTGATACGCGAGTATTCAGCAGGCGTTGAGCGTTATGAGCTAGGGTTGCCTAAAGGGAAAATAGATAATGGTGAAAGCTGTGTGCAAGCAGCAAATCGTGAATTAAAGGAAGAGGTGGGTTATGGCGCGCATAATATCCAGCAACTAAGTTCATTTTCTTTGGCGCCCAGTTATATGGAGCATATGACTGATATTATGCTTGCGCAAGACTTATATCCAGAACGGTTGGCAGGCGATGAGCCTGAGGAATTAGAGGTCATACCTTGGAAGCTGGATAATTTAACGGAGTTAGTGATGGGTGGCGAATGTACTGAAGCTCGCAGTATTGCTGCTTTATATATGGTCAGGGATTATGTTCTGTCCAGAGTAGGCAAGATATAAAGATTCCTAGTTAAGTACCGAGGCATAATTACACAGCGTTTTTGTAGGTTCGAATTTATTCGTACCTTTTGTTCAATAGACTTTTTCGGTACGAATAAATTCGAACCTACGGGCATACCATTCAGTTTATGCACACTCCTAATCACCTGAAACGCGAATAACCTCAGCAATAGAGGTTACCCCCGATTTTGCATAAGTTAAAGCACAATCTGAGAAGCGCTTGAAATTTGGCGTTGTTAAAGCTGCAGCCGTGAAGTCGGCAGAGTTACCTCGGCGCAACGCGTCTAACGTCTCATGGCGCATTTCTAATAATTCATAGACACCAATACGGCCACTATAGCCTGAGTTTTTGCAATGAGGGCAGCCGGCACCTTGTTTAAATGGAAAGTCAGCCGCATTTATTTTGAATACTTCACTTAGCCAAGTACTCTGGCCTTCGTCTATAACGGCTGGTTGGGTGCAATTTTCACAGAGCCTACGCACTAGACGTTGAGCAATAATAACGCGTAATGCACTGGCTAAAATATAGCCTCGTATGCCCATATCTAATAAGCGAGTTGCCGTTTCTACTGCGCCATTGGTATGAAGTGTGGAGAAAACTAAATGGCCGGTAATGGAAGCTCGAATGGCAATATCTGCGGTTTCAGTATCACGCATTTCCCCCACTAAGATAATATCAGGATCTTGGCGCAGAGCAGAGCGTAAGGCGCTCGCAAAAGTTAAACCGACTTTATCATTAATTTGTACTTGATTGACCCTAGGTAAACTATATTCCACAGGATCTTCTGCGGTGATAATTTTAGTTTCGAGCTTGTTGGTTTCGGTCAATGCGGCATATAAAGTCGTGGTTTTACCGCTACCAGTCGGCCCAGTAACGAGCACTAAGCCGTGTGGACTATTAATATGTTTACGAAAGCATTTTAAGATGTCCTCAGGAATGCCTAAAGCGTTTAAATCTAATAGCCCTTTGGAATGATCTAAAATACGCATTACGATCGATTCTCCGTGCTGTATGGGCAAGGAGGATAAACGCACGTCCAGCTTTTTTCCTTTAACTGTGATATTAAATCGGCCATCCTGAGGGATACGCTTTTCTGAGATATTAATCCCAGCCATTAGTTTAAGGCGCACTACCAAGGCAGAAGCAATCTTCACTTCATCGATAACTTGCTCAGTTAATACTCCATCAATTCGCTGTCTAATGCGTAGTACTTTTTCATCCGGCTCAATATGAATGTCCGAGGCATTCATTTGTATCGCATCATCAAAAATAGATTGTAATAATTTTACGACTGGCGCATCAGCGATTTCATCTGTTGACACCAGTGCGTTAAAGTCATAATCATTTTCGGTTAATTCACCTTCTAACTCTTCAGCTAAATGAGAAATTTCTTCAGTGCGACGGTAAGATTGGTCGATGACAACGAGTAATGCAGACTCGCGAACAACCACAGGGCGCACACGTTTTTTCAATATTCGACTGACTTCATCGAGAGCCATTAAATCAGTAGGATCGGACATTGCTAGCAAGGTGTCATTCTCATTATCTTCTAAAATGAGCACACGGAACCGGCGTGCTAGATTTTCCGGTAACTTTTTTGCCGCTACTGCATCGCGCTTATGCTTAGTAATATCTATAAGCGGTATTTGTAGTTGGCGAGATAAGAAATTTAAGAAATCTGTTTCACTCAGATAGTTCAAATCAATAAGCGTCCGGCCTAATTTAGTGCCGACTTTTTTTTGTTCCGCCAATGCCGTCATGAGTTGCTCATGGGAAATAATTTGGTTTTGTACTAGCAAATCACCAATACGAATTTTCTTTCTTTTGTCCGTAATATCCATGGGCTTTTAAGGGAGTTGTTGGAGGCGTTGTTGTATATAATCGTTTATGGCGGAATTTAAACTGTGTAATTTTAATGCATTTTGATAAGCATTATACGCTGCTTCTTTTTGGTTTAACGCATCTTGTGCAAGCGCTAAACCTAGCCAGTATTCGGCTTTGTTAGAGTTAATCTGAACTAAAGTTTGGTAATGTTCACTCGCTCGAGAGTAAGATTTATTCTGTTGGTAAGCGGCGGCCAGTAATGCTAAATAGGCTTCATTTTTAGAAGGCGTGGTAATTTGAGTTAATAACTGGAGGGCGCTTTCCGTATTTTTTTCCTGTAGATAAAGTTGTGCACGCGCCATTATAAAGGCTATATTTTTCGGGAATATAATCAAACTTTTATCTAATAAGTCAGTTGCGCTTTGTTTTTCACCAGCATTAATTAGTAGGCGGGTTAATAGTAAGCGCGGATTACTCTGCTTGGGCGCAAGCTTAAGACTTTGTCTTAATAAGCGAATCGCATGTTGAGTATTGTTGGTTTTTGAGGCTTTCTGGTAGAGAGCATTTGCTTGTTGAGCTATGCTTACAGGGGCGGGTTTAATGCTATTTTTTGTTGGTTGTGGATTAATAACTGCAGGTGCATTTAAGCTAGGGCGGGAGCTTGGTTTGACCTTAAGTGGCTTGGCGATGAGTGTGGATTTCGGCTTAACTGGGCTAGCAATAACTTTGAGTAATACTGGTTTGTTACCGATAGGCACGCTCTTTATTTTAGCTAAAGGTTCAGGTTCATTTACTGTTTGTTTAGATACTGTTTTTAACGCAGGAATAGCTAAAGGGTGGCTAACAATGGTTGCTGGCTGTTTTGTTTGAGATAGTGCTAGAAAGGTAAAAAACACAGTGATGCTGCTTATTAATGCACCTATTAAGAGCGTTTTGGAAACACTTTGCTTCGTTGCGCTAGGGCTGACATGAACTGCATTTTCTTGAGCAAAGGATGGGGCAGCTGTTGCTTTGTTATGCTCAATATCGCGTAGCATTTGATTTAGTAAGCTCATATTAACTCCTGAACATAAAGTGCCAAAGTGAGTCCTATAAGCAAGGCTAAACCCCCGTAAATCATTTTTTTATAGCGTCGTCGGGCTATGCTTTTAGAGCAATCTTCAGTATCTAATGCCGACGTCAGTATGTAGGGCTTTGTAATGTTATGCTGGCCTCGGCCATAGGCAACTAGCATCGCTTTATGGGCAAGAATATTAATCAAGCGAGGAATCCCACGGCTGTAATAATGCAGCGCTTTAAGAGCTGAGCGAGAAAAAATATTAACCTGAGTACAATTAGCAATAGTTAAACGATGGTTAATATAACTGACTAATTCAGCGTAGTTTAACGGACGAAGTTGATAGCTAAAGGTGATCCGCTGTTTTAATTGGCGGATAGATTTATGCTTTAAAAGTTCATCTAGCTCAGGTTGAGCAAAGAGCACAATTTGTAGGAGTTTTTGTTTTTCTGTTTCTAGGTTAGTGAGTAAACGTAATGCTTCTAACGTTTCTCGTGACATGGCTTGAGCTTCATCAATAATCAATACAGCTTGCTGTCCACGACTGGAAATTTGGATTAAAGATTGATTCAGTAATTGTAGGATTTGTTGTTGATTAATATTCTGGGCATAAGCAATAGAAAATTCATCAGCGATAGCTTTACGTAACCCTGAAGGCGTTAAATGCGGATTAGGCAGGTAGGCTGTTTGGTAACGGTCATCTAGTTCATTAAGCAGTTTACGACATAATAAGGTCTTACCAGTGCCAACATCGCCCGTAATTTTAATAAAGCCTTCGCCATTATTTAGGGCGAGCAATAATACATTGAGCGCTTCTTGATGCGGTGGTAATTGACAAAAAAACTGCGTGTCTGGCGTTAAATTGAATGGTTTTTCTGTCAACCCGAAATGCTGTTGGTACATAATTATCGCTGTTTATAAAGCCCGCTTTACTGCTGATAATCCGTATCGCCCCATAACTTGAAATCTTCGTATTCTTTAAGTCGTCCTTTAGAGTCAGTTAAATCTTGATTCCAGCTATGCTCATCCTTAATAACGGTCGGTTTTAGTAAGATAACTAATTCAGTTTTTTTACCGGCTCCCGTATTGGTTCTGAATAACCAACCAAGGTATGGTAGTTCGCTTAACCAAGGAATGCCGCTTTTACCTTCCGTTCTAATGGTTTGCATTAGGCCGCCAATAACAATAACTTGGCCATTTTTTGCCTGAACTATGCTGTCTGATTCACGCATAGTATTTAGAGCCATAGGCACTTGGTTATCTTGCCCATTCGCTATAAAACGTTTATCTTGAGCTTCGACTAAAGTAATGGAAGGGTGGATATGTAAAGTAACCTCGTCTCGATCATTTATTTGCGGTGTGACATCTAAAGCAATGCCGGAGAAAAATGGAGTCCAAGTGACATCTTGTGTTGTTGTGGTTGTCGATGCAGAGCTATTATTATCTGAAGAAATATCCGTGATAAAGTACTCATCTTTACCCACTTTTATAATTGCTTTTTGGTTATTAAGTGTAGAAATTCGTGGGCTAGATAGGATTTTTGTTTTTCCTTGCGTTGCTAATAATTCAACATAAGCGGTGAAGTCACCAAATTGTACTTGAGTAGTAAAGACGTCTTTCACTTGAGAAACTGCAGAGGGTAATGGTGCAACACTAGTGAGAAATGCTTTTCCGCTTTCTTTGGCAATGCTAGCCCAGTTCACGCCATCTTGATGACTATCATCTAAGGTTATTTCAATAAATTTAGCTTCTAAAATAACTTGGCGTTGTGATTGTGCCTGTGTAGCATCGATAAAACGTTCGATTTCTAATAGCTGCATCGGCTTTGCCCGAGCCACAATCACCCCTGTTTGCTTATTGAGAGCAATGCTTGCTTCTGGGTTACCGGCAATTAAGGCATATAATGATTGCTCTAGTTCGCCCCAAAAATTGGCATCTGTTTGGGTAATAATAGAGCCGCCAGACGTTGAGCCAGAATTTTTACTATTACTGCTGCTATCAGTTGAGCTTGAGTCAGAGTGTTGTGCGCTTTGACCAAAGGTTACGCGGGTACTCGATTTGCCTTTGCGCGTAATATCTAATAGGTCAATTTTAAAGATTTTAGTTTGTGCGCTAGCCGGATAAATAATGTAACCAATATCCGTTTTTTTATAATCATAGCCGTATACTTTATGTACGGTGGCTAAAACTTGTTCAAGCGTTACTTTTTTTAGCGTTAATGAAATAGCTCCTTGAACGTCAGGATGAACCACCATATTGGCATCACTATCAACGACTAGGCCCATAAAAAATTCACGAGCATCTAAGTCATGCACAGAAATATTCAGTCGTTCAGCAACGGGCTTTGAGCGTTTGTATTGCGCTGCATTCAAGGTTTGATCAAAATCTGGGACTAAGGCATCGCTGATTTCTTGAGGTGGAGTTAGAGCTTTTGTTTGTTCTGGGGCAATAACATCAGGAAAATAATCATCAACAATTTGCTTTTCTGGGGTGCAGGCAGTCGTGCCCAGAATGCAAGTTAAAGCGAGTAGACGAGAAATATGTTTCATACTAATGATTAGATTTATATGATGCTGGAATTAAGTATAAGCGTTTAACAAGCCCTAGATACTTTATTAAAACGGAATTCTGCTTTACCTTTAACAAGGTAATATCGTTAAATGACTCGCCTTGTTTTAAGGTTTTACCATTTAAGGTGGCGCGCTTTGAACGGTACGAAAGCCAGATCGCAGATAAGACAATACCTTGGCTTTGAGTTGCGGGCGAATGTCCGGTTGTTGGCGTATTAATAGGTTTCGTAGGGTCGCGAAATTGCGCAACGGCAGCTTGGCTCAGCATTAGAAAACATAGCACTACCTTTAGTCTAAACACGTAACCAATGCTCCTGAAAACCTAAAGTATAGACTTTAATAGTCACTTCTGCTGTCGGATATTCTTGGGTTTTATAGTCTATGCTATGCCATAAAAAACGCCAAGGAGAGGCCTCAATCGCTTGCAAATAGCGTAGTGTGTTTTGGTAATTACCGGAAAAAGTTAAACTTAGGCCGTGCTGAAACACCCATGATTTCTCTTCTTTTTGCTCGGTTAACGATGTTACCGGCAACTTTTCTGCGCGGATCAGTTGTAAGCCATAGTCGTCATTTAATAGCTCAGCAAGTACTAAAGTCATAGAGTCTGACTCAACAAAACGCTTATTACCTAATTGAACTTTTTGTTTGAGCCGTTTTAAATTAGCTTTTACGTTAGTTAATCTCTGTGTATTTTGTTGATTTGGATTAAATTTTCCTTGCGCCTCGATTTCTGCTTTGGCGACAATTAAATCATTTAATTGCGTATCTATTTGGCTCATTTCTTCGCGCAGTTGTTGTTGCTGCTGCCAAATAGGTTGTAGATATAGATTGTCTAGCCCCATCCATAACCCGGCTAGTATAGCGGTGACAATATAAAGCTTTTCGCGTAGCGATAATAACTCTAAGCGCGCTAATAACATCTCGTTCATGATGCGGGTTTCTCTTCTGGCACTTGCGTGCTAATCGTAAAGTTGATTTGTTTGGCGTTATTTTCTGAGGCTTGCATATGTAAATGAGCAAAATAGCGCCCATTAAACACGACCTCTTTATTCAGTAGTTTGATTAATTGAGGCAAGGTATCGGGCAAGTAAGTGCTGCCTTGTAAATGAATCGTGTTTGTCTCTGCATCTATGCTTATTTCTGTTAACCAAATAGTATTTATTGACTGTTCAGCCAAGGCACTAAAGTAAGCTGAGAAACCGGTGTTTTTATCGGATTTCTGATCACTTAACATAGTCACGACACGCTCTAAAGACGCAGAAATATTTTGTAAACGATCCAGTTCGCTGACCAATAAAGGGTTTATATCTTGCTTGGGGTACTGCAACTGGATAAGCGATAAATTGCTTATTTCAGTGCTTAATTGTGCTTGTTTAACTTGTAATTCAGTTTTTAATTGATGAACTTGCCAGCCCTGCCAAGCGCAATAGCAGAGGACAAGTAAGAACAATAAACTACCACCAACAATATATGATTGTTTATTGAGTCCTGCTTTTTTCTTTTGTATAAGTTCTTGGTATAAGTTGATCTGTTGAATCATGTGTCGCTCACCTCATGACGCAACGTAGCGCCAATAACTGAGGCACAGTAAGCTTGGGCTTTATCAGCGAGGATAGTATCACCCTCTAAAATCGTAGAAATATCCATAATACGCGAGTTGGCACTTAAATTTTCATTCAAATGACTGAGAATATTTTCCGTATGACTAGGTGCGGGAATAACTGCGAGAGTCGAGATAGGCGGGATGCCATAGTAACTTTCAACATAGTCCAAGGAACGTTGGATTTCTAAAGATAAATCATTGATTTCCAGCGATGGAATATCTGAATCTAAGCGTAAATCTTCAAAGCCAGAATCTAATTTACGGGATAAATAAATACGGCCTTGTTTTTGTATGATGATACTGCCATTTTTAGGTAATAAGTGCAAAATTGCTACACCGCGATCATTTTCGGGGAGTAAAGTTGCCAAATTACGTAAAGCGGTTTCCTGAATATCGATCACTTCTAAATCTAGCCCAGCTTGTTGGCAGAGCTCTATTTTGGGTTTGAGTACTGCAGCGGAGCTAGCAATCGCTGCCAACATCTTTTTGCTACTGGCATGTTTAGCATCAGGGAGGTGGTAAAAATCAATACAGGCTTCTTCTACTGAAAAATCAACTAAATCAGCAATTTTCCAACGTAGAGCCTCACGCATTTCATCGTTGGTAACAGGCGGTGTTTCGAGGGTTAAATGTCTATAATCAGCAGGGGCTAAAAGCAAATGGCAATGAAATTCATCTAGGTCATATTCATCAGCAAGGCGGGAGAGAGTGGTTGCTTGCTCATTTTTGTTGGAAACGGGAAAAAAATCACTGAATTCTAATTCCAGTTTATTTTCTGGCGTATATTTTGCGATAGCGACACTGAGACCTTGCGGGAGAAAGCATAAGCTAACAATCCCGCGGCATACCTTCTTTCTTCCTAAAAGTTTCGTTAACAATCCCAAATGTCTGCCTAGTATATTTTGTTGAATTATTTTCGATTTTACAGAAAATCATTCAAGGGTAAAGGCCTTTACATTAACGGGCTTCCATTTTAAGACAGGGCGAGCTAATAACTCGTAGGGTGGACTGAAGTCCGTCCTACCAATAGGGTGAGCATCCTGTATTAAATGCGTAGCCAATTAATGCGATAAGGTGCGTAATAAATTAGCGTAATCTTCGTCAATTTTATAATCTGTAGTGCGTAATGCTTGAATGCGCTTACAAGCATTAATCACCGTCGTGTGGTCACGGCCACTAAAAGCATCGCCAATTTCAGGTAAGCTATGACTGGTGAGTTCTCTTGCTAGAGCCATCGCCATTTGCCGTGGTCTCGTAACCGACTGTTTACGACTTTTAGATAATAAATCAGCAATTTTTATTTTGAAATAGTCAGCGACGGTTTTTTGAATATTTTCGATACTGACTAACTTATCTTGCAGAGAGATCAGATCATGCAAGGCTTCTTTGGTAAAATCAATAGTAATGGCTGCGCCAGTAAATTGAGCATTAGCCAAAACACGACGTAAAGCACCTTCTAAATCCCGAACATTTGAGGGGATACGCTTGCCGATAAAAAAGGCAACTTCATGGTCTAATTCGACACCCGATTGTTGCGCTTTATTCATTAAAATCGCCGCGCGCGTTTCTAAATCAGGCGGCTCAACAGCAACCGGTAAGCCCCAACCAAAACGTGATTTTAAACGATCTTCTAGGCCTTGAATTTCCTTCGGGTATTTATCACAAGTTAAAACAACCTGATTTTTCTTTTCCAGCAGGGTGTTAAATGTGTGAAAAAACTCTTCTTGAGAGCGCTCTTTGCCTGCAAAAAATTGAATATCATCGACAAATAAAGCATCGACATTTCGGTAATACTCTTTAAATGCATCAATACTGTTTTGCTGGAAAGCCCTAACCATATCCTGAACAAACTTTTCAGAATGTAGGTATACAATATTAGCATTCGGATTTTTGGCCAAAATAGCATTGCCGATGGCATGCATTAAATGCGTTTTACCCAAGCCGGAAGCACCATAAATTAATAGAGGGTTATAGGCTTTGCCAATATTTTCAGAAACTTGCAAAGACGCAGCTTTGGCTAACTGATTTGATTTACCTTCTACAAAATTGTCAAAAGTAAATGCCGTATTAATAAAGTTAGGCGACCTTTTCTTCTTCGGTGGTTCGCCCGCTGTGCCAGTTGTCGTACGTCTGGGTTGGCTGGGTGGCATAGAAGGTTTTGAACTACGTGAACCAATTTCCATTTTTACTTTATATTGGCCGCCAGAAAACTCAAAAATGGCATCTTCAATTTTACCTAAAAATTGGTCCCGAACATGCGCAATAATAAACTGGTTCGGAGCCAGCAGGACAATAACATCATTTTCTTCTTGCGCTTGTAATGGTCTAATCCAGGTGTTTAAATCATTGGTAGAGATTTCATTTTCAAGACGAGATAGACAGGAATTCCAAATAGAGCTCATTAAACGATTGGTAAGATAAAGTGAACAGTACGATTTTAGCTGGGGCTTATATCGCTGTTGAAATAAGGAAAAAACAGAATCTGAAGCAGTTTTCAGTTGCCATAGATAATAGCATAAAAGGGCTTATCGTCTCCTTAAATAATACCTAAAAATGACCACAAAAATGCAAACTATATTAATTACAGGCTGTTCGACTGGTATTGGTTATCGTACCGCTGTCATGTTAAAAGAGCAGGGCTATCGAGTCATTGCTTCCGCTAGAAAAGAAGCCGACGTTGCGCGCTTGACTCAAGAGGGCTTTGAAACAGTGCAATTAGATCTGGCTGATAGCACCAGCATTATAAATGCTGTTAAACAAGTCACGGAAATGACTGGCGGTAAACTCGATGGCTTATTTAATAATGGCGCGTTTGGTCAGGCGGGAGCCGTAGAAGATTTGAGCCGTGAGGTTTTACGTGAGCAATTTGAAACTAATCTATTCGGTACGCACGAACTAACAAATCTGATTATTCCCTTAATGCGCGCACAAGGCAGCGGGCGTATTATTTATAATAGTTCGGTTTTAGGTTTTGTCGCCATGAGTTATCGTGGCGCGTATAACGCTAGCAAATATGCGCTGGAAGGCTTAGTTGATACGCTACGGCTGGAATTAAAAGGTAGCAACATTTATTTGTCACTGATTGAGCCAGGGCCGATAAGCAGTGATTTTAGAAAAAATGCTTTTGCTTCCTATCAAAAAAACATAGATTCAAAGAATAGTGTTCATAAAGAAACGTATTTAGCGATGGAGGCGCGTTTACAAAAAGAAGGCCCAGCCGCACCTTTTACTTTACCGGCAGATGCCGTGGTCGAGAAAGTTATTCATGCGATGCAGTCGAAACGACCTAAAATTCGTTATTATGTGACTTTCCCGACGTATTTATTCGGTTTTTTAAAGCGAATTTTGCCAGCGAGTTGGCTGGATTATTTGTTGGGCAAGGTGCAGTAAGGGTTCAACTGATATTAAAAGGAATATGATTTAAAAATAATATATTGTGGGAGGGGCTTTAGCTGCGATTTTATACGTTGGGGTTCGTTCCTCACCCACAACCTACACAACCATAACTTATATCCAAAAAGTAGAAATATAATAAATGGATAAAATTCGTTATTTCGGCGGTCTAGGGCTTAGCTGTTTCCGAATCAGCAATAGCTAAAGCTATTGCACTCCTAATGTTTTGAAGCGCCCTGTCTCATATTAAATAACTGATGTTACGCACGTCTCAGGTCACGGCAATTAAGTTAAGAGTAACTCCTTAATAAACAATGCATTAGATGTAGGTTGGGTTAGCTTATCTAAGCGTAGCGCAGATAACGTAACCCAACATGATTAATAAATCCAAAGATGTTGGGTTACGTTTTTTATTGCTGCGCAAAAAAAATCTAACCCAACGCTACTACGAACTTAAAACGGGACGTTCACTTTATTTGTAGGGCGGACTTCAGTCCGCTTTTTTAGCAATGGCGGACTGAAGTCCGCCCTACGAGTTATCAGCTGTCCCGTCTTAAGTGCGTAGCCCGAGTCTTTATATGTTATTGATTATAATTGTTAATTTCTATATACAATGACCATACACACAAAAGTGCCGGTTTTTTTTACAATCGAAAGTAGGTAAGTGACCGGCCTAAACACTATACAAATACAATGCATGGGTATTTTTTAATCTTCTGATTAGCTGATGAACGATGACACAACCAATTAGCTAGATTAAAAATAATGATTTGCACTATTTAATCTAGTTTTGTGGCGTTCATCACAAAAAAATAAAATAGCAGTTTAATTTGTTATTCCTGAAAAAGCCTATTTTTATGGCTTTATTAGTGTCAGCTAATTTTACAGTATCGAGTAAGTCCTCTCCCAAAGAAATCACTAAATAACTGACTATTAGCATTTAATTATTATTGGCACAGAAAGTGCATGTATATTTACAGGAAAGCAAGTAGACTAAAAATCAGATAGTTCAAGTTTTTATGCTATATGTGAGAACAAAATCACACAAATAGAGAAAGCACGGTTTTTTAATTTATTAGCTACGCTTTTATTTAAGATCAATCGAGCCTGACCCCTTTGATCACCCCTTTGATCTTTGTTTGGAGAAAGAAATGTATTCAACAAAAAAACTCAAAATTGTTTCTACATTGCTAGTCACAATTTTATATACAGGTAATGCCTATTCGGCATTTATTGAAACATCAAACAGCTGCCCAGGCGGTGTCGGTTGTGAGCCGACAGCTAGCGCTGATAATTATGGCTATACATTCACAATCGCAGACACAGTCGTCAATAACATTTATAAAGCCACCTTAACAAATGACTCACTAGCTTTTCCTGATAGTGGCTCCGAGGCTCCGGGAGCAAGGATTGATCGTTTTGCATTTAACATGCTAGCAGATTTAGGTGTTGATTATTCTATTCAAAACTTCACCCCAAATACTTGGTCAATCTCGGACGCAACAGGAGGCATTCATTTCGATTATGTAGGGGATCCAGATTCCCAAGCGAATAGACTTGGCCCACAAGCATCTTTGATGTTTGAATTTAATTTGACTGACGACTTCTTAGCTTCGCTGACTGGTTCAGTATTTAATATTTGGAGTTTAACTGATACAGACAATGGTGGTGGCTTTGGCGGTGGAAGCGATACAGGCCAAGTCGCTGTTTCCTTCCAAACGCTACAAGGAACTGAGGGAAGTGACCTACTTGCTTCTAACTGGGGACCAGAAACCCCAGATGATCCAACTCCTCCAACTCCTCCAAATGATCCAACTGTCCCAGAACCTACATCACTAATGTTATTAGGTATCGGTTTACTAGGTTTCTTTGGTGCTTCACGCAGAAAAGCGAAAGCAGTATAAAGAGCTAAGTTTCAGACAAACAAAAAGGGCGCTTTAAGCGCCCTTTTTTATGCCGATCAATTATTTTTATTTTCTACTCTTTCTACCGCCACCCTTTGAGCTACTAGCTATCGTTAATGAAGTGCTATTGCCTTGAGCATTACCTACTTTGTCATAAGCCTCGACAGTATAAGTAAAGGTACCTGTTCCTGGACTGTCAGTATAGCTTGTCCTTGTGGTTGTTGCGATCGTTGCGCCATTACGTTTAATCAGATAATGATCAAAACCAGAACCTGTATCAGCTGAAGCACTCCAAGAGACGCCCACTTTAGATTTTCTTTGTTCAGTAGCCGATAAATTACCCGGTGCGCTGGGTGCAGTGCCATCAACGATAATACTGGCTGATTTACTGACAGCATTATGTGCAGCGGCTGAAGCAGTGACTGATCTTGTATAGCTTCCATCAGTAAGCGGTGCAGTCGTTACCCAAGAGGTAGTTTTAGCACTTCCCGCCGTTAGCTCAAAATCTCCAATCGATGATCCGTCACTGGCTGTCAAAGTAAAAGTAGTTGCTGCGCAAACCGAACTATCTTGATTAGTCAGTGAAACACTATAAGTGACGTTTGCACCAGCTTGACTGTAAACGGTGTTCGGCGCTAGTGAAAGTGTTGGTGCATTATTCGCACAGACTTCTACAAGGAATGTTTCGGTAGTGGCGCTACCAACATTGGAATAAGTTGAATTACCATTACTGTTATAGGCACGAACTCGGTATTGGTAGCTTGTTTCTGCTGTCAACCCGGTATCGGCAAAGCTGCGGACATTACTGGCTACACTTGCTATCTCGCTCCAATTAGCGCCATCAATTGATCTTTCGAGTTTGAAGCCTGTTTCATTATTGGCATTATCGGCCCAAGTGAGGTTAATTTTTGCATCTGATACCGCTGTTGCAGATAAGCTGCTAGGTGCTATCGGGGCTGATATATCAATAGTGCCTCGAAATGCCGCGACTATCGCTTTAGTATTGGTCATAGAGCGAGCATTATCCGCGGCACTAGTCCCAGTAACTACACCATTATAGAGTACGTTCGGATTTGAAAATTGACCTACGCGTGTACCGCCAGAGCAACTATAGGACATAACCGTTCTAAATCCGCCAGTCTGACAGACTCTGTGACCAAAAGAGTAAGGATAGGCACCCACTCCAGTGGTACTTGCATCGTCATGATGATCACCTTGGTTATGTCCTAATTCATGCGCTAATGTATGATTACCAAGACAAGAATACTTAGAGTCGTCATGCACGACACTAAAGGCATAAGAGGCAAAAGAAGTACTTGGGCTAGTCATTAGATAGCCTGTTCCACATGCGCTGGTGTCCGCAGTGATTAAAACAACTTGATCAGCGCCATATTGATTGCGTAATGCATGCAATTCATCCATTTTGCCATCACTAGCACCAGTTACATCACTTAAGCTGGTTGATGTAGAGCCACTTTCTATATAGTTGGTTTCAGTCATATGCACAAGGTTAATCTGCATATCAATTTGGCTATTTATATAAGCCTGATTGGCTTTAGCGACGGCATTGACAATTTTGGCTTCGATACCACTTTGTCCAGAAGCATTGGCTCGTGCTTTTGGCGTATAGGCAATCATGACATCAATGATGGTTCCTGCATTAATTTCAGCATTAGCCGCGATGGGGTCAGAAGATACTGTGGTATCGATTTGGCCTCCCTCAGCATAAAAGTCTTCTACGGTTTTTATATCGTCATCGAAATCAGGGTTTTTACTAGGATCAATTTTAGTAATTTCATGTAAATCATTGGCACCTAAATTGATTTCATATAAATCCTCACCGATACGTACGGTTCCTGATAGGGCGTGTTTTCTACTAGTTAAAAACACTTCACTATCAGGCTGATCTTCAACATGACCAATCCAAGTGGTACTGCCTTTTACTTTATCAACCAAACGATCACGAATAACAGTTATCACAGTATCTTCAAACAGCGTCAGCGTTAAAGCATCAGAGTTTAAAAGCTCAGTTTTCACTTTAACCGAACGATTTCTATCTTTAACTTCTTTAAGCGGGCGTACTTTATTTTTTTTCTGAGTGATGCCAAAGTCATCAAATAATTCAGGAGCTAGACGAACTTTTTTCTGTGCGTGTGTTTGTTGTGGACTATTATGCCCTTGAGATGCATAAACCTGTGCGACGGGTAACATGGCACTCATTAATATTGCTGCTGTGATCGGTTTGTTGTATTTCATGATCTCTCTCCAAAGGAGTTTTGTTTTGTTGGTTGATAGTTTAGTTTTTACACAGATTTAAAATGTGACGTAGATATCGCTTTGGTTTTTATAGTGTGATGATTCTCTCACTTTGCTAGATAAGGAGGTTAAGGCGCTCAAATGAATAAGCCAGCATAAAAATACATCCATAATTTACAGGCAACTACTACAAAATTTATTGCATTATAAATAGTGAGGTTTCTTAGGCGCGCGAATAAACATAGCCAAGGATATGTGTGGCTAGTTAGTACTAAGGCATAATTACAAAACAATTTTTCTAGGTTAGAATTTATTCGTACCTTGTGCTTAATAGGCTTTTTCGTACGAATAAATTCGAGCCTACCTTATAAACTTAGGTATATTATTAAGAATTTTACGTAGGTACTTATTGCAGCGTTGATAGGCCGGTTAAGGCATATATGCATCCACTCCTTGGACAGTTTTGAAGTGTATCGAGGGGGGCAATAAAATAAGCCCAGATAAAACAGAGTTTTATCTGGGCTATTAGTAACTTCTCATTACTAAAGGGTACAGGCAGTTTTTCAGTTCGTCATTCCTGCACGCTGTTAGCAGGAATCTATGCTCAACGTAGATTCCCGGTAAAAGCGCTCGGGAATGACGATATTTTTATAGGCATTTTCCTGTGACTAATGAGAAGTTATGGCTATTAATTTAATTAATGAGGTCTTAGTTCATTAGTTTATTCACGCTAGTTTTTGCTCCTTCGACAGCGCCAGTCGATCCGTCTTCAACAATAGTTCCCGTTGCGGAACCTTTTACTGCACCATTAACGCCTTCTTTAGCGCTATCAGTGGCTACGGTTTTAGCCATATCAGAAACAGAATTATCATTTACTTGCTCTACTTTATCAGCAGTTTTCTGTGCTGAATTAGTTGCATCAGCTGTTTGATTTGCCGCATCATTTACATCGCTTAAACCGAAAGCCATTACATTTTGAGTGCTCATTAGCAACAGACTTACAAAGAATATTTTTTTTAACATTTTTGTTCCTTATTTTTATTATAAAAATGCCTGCAGGTTAACCTGCGAAAAGCATACTAATTAAAATGATATAAATATTTCTTAGCTCGCTAGGGAGGAGTTTGTAAGCTAAAAAATAAATATCATTAACAAGCATAATGCAGTATTGATGCCAAACTGGGTTCTTTATAGAAAAATGATTGATTGAATATATTTCTGATTTTAGTTGATAGCAGTATTTACAATGCTTGTAGGCTTAGAGTTCTGAGGTAAATCAATTTTATATTCGGACTGTTTATCTTAGCTAATAGCACTAAAAACAAAAAACTGTCGCTTTCAAACAACTAATTTGATCGTTTAAAAGTAATGGCCTAGCATGGTTTATGGTTATTATTCATAATAAAACAATGGCTTACCTATTTATAACGCGCTGTTAATAAGCGTCGCATTAAAGAGACAGGTGGGTAAGTTGTAATTTTAGCTAAAATTTAATTGTCATCTAATCTTCATTCAATTGTTACATTTATGTCATAAATCCTTGGTATTTTAACCTTAGGAATCAAAATTCAATAACACCTGAAAGCACTGCTAGTCCTTCATAACCTAAAGTTTTGGGTTTTATTTAATATGCATTCTTTATTAGTCAAGGCGCTGGAATGAGAGGTTGTGGATTAATGCCAATCCTAATAGATTTATACTTAAACTTAATATAACCCAGAGAAACCATCATCCAGCCTGACTACCCAATCAAACATGGTCACAAGCTTTAGCAGATGCATGGATTCCCAATTAAGGATTCCGGAAATGACGGCTATTACAGTGAATAGTTATTGGGGTTGGCATTATTACCTGACTCAGAATATTAAATTGGCAAAGGTAGCGTAAGCATGGTTAAAAAATCTCTATTATTGATGTTGGGTGGCTTTATTTTTGTTATCGGGATGATTTTATTTCCCTTACCTGTACCTTTTGGGTTGCCAACGATGATCGTGGGTTTAGCGATTATGTTTAAAGCCTCTAATAAGGTTAAACGTAGAGTTATTAGACTGTTTGATAAGAATCGACATAGCCGAAAAGTATGGCAAAAAGCGAAAGATTACCGACGTAGTAAAAAGGAATCGCTTATTCGTTAAGCGCTTGTCACAAAAGTTTCAAAAAAGCTTCATTATTCTGTCACAGTAAAAAACTATCCTTAGCCTTGAGCACAATCAATGCACCTGAAGTGATCTTCAGAGTAAAACAGAGGTAAGAAAGATGAAACTGATTTATTCCGTCCATAAATATGATGTTTTTATGTTCACGCGTTTAATTAATGCAGGAATCTACCAACATTTAGCTTTATTTTCTCGTTATATTTCTCGTACTGGAGATGGCCACCTATATGCTGTACTCATCGGTTTTCTTTCTCTGACCGAAGGAGCAGAAAGTACTTTTTTACAAACGCTACTACTCGCCTTTTTAATTGAACGACCAGTATATTTCGTGCTGAAAAATGGCTTCAAACGCAATCGTCCGCAAGCAGCTTTAAAAGATTTTCATAGCTTAGTGACGCCTTCAGATCAATTTAGTTTTCCTTCGGGTCATACCTCCGCCGCTTTTATGGTCGCAACGATCATAGGTTTTTTTGTGCCCTTATTATTGTTGCCCTTACTTTTATGGGCAACTTTGGTGGGCTTTTCTCGTGTAGTACTTGGAGTGCATTTTCCAACGGATACTTTAGTTGGAATGCTCCTGGGTGTTAGTGTTTCTCTTTTCAGTTTAAACCTATTAATGTTATGAAAATATTTTACGGAGTTCAGGGGACAGGTAATGGGCATATTACCCGCGCAAGAGTGATGGCGAAAGAGCTATATGCGGCAGGTTTTGACGTTACTTTTCAATTCACCGGCCGACCAGCAGATAAGTATTTTGATATGGAAGTCTTTAATGGTTATCAGCATCGTGAAGGTTTAACCTTTAATACCGATAAAGGGCAGGTTAATTATCTTAAGACGGCAGCTGAAGCAAAGCCAATTCGTTTTATTAAAGATATTAAGGCACTTGATTTGTCGAGTTTTGATTTAGTCATTAGTGATTTTGAGCCGGTTACGGCTTGGGCGGCTAAAAAGCAGAACAAAAAGGTTTTAGGAGTAGGGCATCAGTATGCTTTTAATCACGATATTCCGCGCGCAGGTTCTGATCCAATTGCTGATCTTGTGATGAAAAATTTTGCACCTGCGGATATAGGTATAGGTTTGCATTGGCATCATTTTGGCCAGCCAATACTGCCGCCTATCATTGATACACCAGAATTCCCCAAAAATACGCAAAGCAATAAGATTGTCGTTTATCTGCCCTTTGAGGATCAGCATGAAGTTATTAAACACTTGTGTCCCTTCGAAAATTTTCAATTTCATTTGTACTCTCCTACTCCTGTTGCTAGTAAATATGAGCACATTATTTGCCATTCTTTATCAAGAGACGGCTTTCAAAAAGATTTATACGATTGTCAGGGAATTATCAGTAATGCCGGTTTTGAGTTAGCCAGTGAATCCTTGCAATTAGGTAAAAAAATACTTGCTAAGCCTTTGCATGCACAAATGGAGCAAATTTCTAATGCAGCGGCTTTAAAGCAGTTGGGTTATGGACACACCATGAATGACATGGACCCAGAAGTTATTGAGCAATGGTTGCATCACCCCCATGCGGTTCATATCACTTACCCAAATATTGCGCGCGCCCTAGTTGACTGGATGAAAGATGGTATGCCAGAAATGACATCTGAATTTACCGAGAATATATGGGAAAAAGTTGATGTGTTGCAGGTGGGTATTTAGCTAGCTTTATTAAGAGCATAAGCGCTGAAAGTTAAAGGCAGAACCTTCGGGTTCTGCTTTATGTTTTAAAGAATTAGAATAAGCTAATTTTGAGGGTTGTCTGCAATGGACAATGCTCAATGTTCTTTAGACGGATAAAAACAGAGGGTCGATTAATCAATCGGGCTGATCAGAAAAAAGCTATTTCCATAGAGCGAATTTAATCAACTTTCTACTCTCGTGCCGAGCTTGCCCAACAAACAGTTCAGGTTGTGGCTCGCTTCGCGATCACAATCTAACCTTGTTCGTTATGCTTTAATTTCATCAATTGGTAATATTTGCCTACCGTGTCTAACCGTAAGGATTGAAACAATCTCAATTTGTATCCTATAAATGATACGATAATTTCCATGAATAATTTCGCAAAAATCATCTTGCATTATTTCAGGAACAATACGACCACTCTTCGGAAACTTTTCCAATCGTTCAACGACTTTGAATGTTGATTCGACCCATTTTTGAGCCGAATTTGGACTATCTTGAGCAATGTATTCTGCTATTTCAGCCACACGGTCAATTGCCAATGGGGACCAAATTATTTTCACCTTTCAAGCCTCTGCAATACTTCCTGTCTTGCATCACTGTGGCTAACGCCATTTCCAGCTTCTAACTGAGAAATCGAGGTCTGTATATCTTCCAGTAATTCAATTTTTTCTTGCATTGCCTCAAATTCGCCAACATCCAATAAAACGCCCACCCCTTTTCCATGTTGAGTGATTATTAAAGGTCTTTTAGTATCATGAACCTGTTTTACAAAAGATGCCACGCCTGAACGAAACTCAGACATAGGTCTAATATCTTGCTCTATGATCATTCTACGCATAGTTGTACCTTAAAATTTACAATATTTGGTACAGTATATCGCACAAAATTATTTAATGGGCGATTTTAAAGCATAACATCAAGCTCACCTGGCGCGGGCGAACCGAAACTATTCAAAAAAATTATTCGATCTTCATCGTCCTCATAGATATTTTCACGCCGATCACCTCGTGATGTGACGTGATAGAGAGCATTAGGAAATTCAAGTCTGAGTGGTCTAGTCATATTTCAACTATATTTTAATCAGAACTAATTCGCAATTCGGGACCTGACCCTGATGTTCTGATGTTTGTTCTTAGTTGTCCCACCCTTTTTAGTGGGTATAAAAAATGTGATAAGTATCGCAAAACCATAATAAGCATAAAATTAGTATGGACTTTTGGTTTTAAAGTATTAGAATAAGCTAACTTATTTATATTTTGAGGTGCTAATTATGAACAAATTCAAATCTTCTATACTTTTTGTTTTAACGCTTATATTTTTCACGCTAACAACTCAAGTTTATGCACAGCCTAAAAATGGCAGAGTAAGTAATGAGGCGCTTAATGCTACTGAAATTGCATCTTTGCTGTTTATGCGCGAAGAAGAAAAAATGGCACGAGATGTTTATATAAAGATGTATGGCGCATGGAATGACTCTGTTTTTGATAATATTGCCAGTTCTGAGCAAGAGCACATGGATGCAATTAAAGTCTTGTTGGATAAATACAATTTAACTGACCCTGTTATTGATAGTATTGGTGTTTTTAATGACCCTGAATTACAGCATCAATATGATGAATTGCTCGAAAGTGGTGAAATATCACATATGGAAGGACTTCGTGTTGGCGCATTGATTGAAGAAGTTGATATGCAGGACATTCAAGAGGCTATTGATACTATAGAGAATGAGGATATGATCAGTACTTACGAAAGCTTACTTAAAGGATCGCGTAATCACCTAAGATCATTTGTTGGTAAAATTGAAGAGCAGGGCGTTGTATACGAAGCGCAACTCTTAACACAGGAAGAGGTTGATGCAATCGTTGATTCTCCTATAGAAAGAGGTCGCTAATTAATTTAGTTCATTTTTCCTGATAGATAAAAAAGCGGTCAATCTTCGGATGGCCGCTTTTTTTTATGGGTTGAGGCTTAGGGGCGAGCATGAATTAACTTTTACATTTTTATCTGGGGCGCAGGTCTTTAGCCTGCATGTTAAAAGGTAGACTAAAGATCTGCGCCCCATTGTGCTCAAGTTATTCCATGCACAGTCCTTAGCTTTCATAGCGCTCAATCAAGCCTTGGTAATAGTCTACTGATTCCGTTTTTCCTCGTTTTAAAGCTCCTTTTTGGAATATACGCGCTTTTTTTAATAGCATATTCGTTGCCGCTGTTTTATTCTCAACGCTTAAGTCAGAGTGACTGAGCAATTTGTCTAGGGCTTGTATTCTGAAGCGATCCATTCCCCAATACTGATGTGAAAGCTGATCTTCATGGCCGCCGTATTTATTGATTAAAGCTTGCTCTAAAAATAACACCGGATATTTAGCGCTAATGCGTAGCCAGAGGTCATAGTCTTCGCAGGCAGGCAGGTTTTCATCGAATAGACCTACATCGTCAAAAACTGAGCGGTGTATTAATGTTGAGGAGGGGGATATCGCGCATAAAGGTAGGCAGTGCGCAAATATCCAGCCACCGGTTTTTTGGTACTTATTCATGGCGTTGACTCTTACGCCATTACGAATCCATATTTCTTCTGTGTGACAGAGCTTTATTTCTGGCGCTTGTTGTAAGGCCTTTATTTGTGTTTCTAGCTTTTCTGCAAACCAAGTGTCATCAGAATCTAGTAAGGCAATCCACTCGCCTTTTGCCTGCCGTATGCCGTTATTTCTAGCGGCGCTGACACCTTGATTTCTTTGGTAAAGGTACTGTACTTGTGGAAATTCAGTTTTGACCATCTCAGCGCTTGTATCAGTAGAACCATCATCAATGACAATAATTTCATCGGGTAATATGCTTTGTTGTAAGGCTGAGTCTAGCGCTCGCTTTAGCGTTGCTTGTCGATTAAAGGTGGGAATAATAAGAGAAATAGTCATAGATAGGAGCTTTTTCTAAAAGAGCATGATGAGCTAAGGGGCGAGATTTGAATAAAACCTAAAACTTTGTGTCGTATGAAGCTTGCGGAATATGGGAAGTTGAATGAACTGCGCTTCCTGTATTCCGTAAACTCCATACAGGCATTAGTGCGTAAACTTTAGGATATTATTAAGTCCGCATTCCTAAGGACTGAAAAAAACGTTATTTTAGCGCAAGTTTTGCCGTTAGAAATGACTAGCTAGATAAAATAATAAATTGTGCATATTAAGTGTAATTTCGCACAATTTTAATTAATGGGTTATATGCCTGAAAGGAGTAGGGGATATAACTTATTCTTAGCTTAAAATAAGCCTAAAAGCATTGATATTGTTATGTTTTTACTAGGCAAACAAGTGAATTATGCAGTTACTATGCCAAGAGTAGCGGCAAATTGTCGCGCGTCAAAATGACACATTTTCATGCGCAAAGAATCCTCGTAAACTAAGTCCAACTTTGAATGCGTTCCTTTTCTAGGAAATCAGAGCTACTTCCTTCCTCTTATGCGGCTTCTGGCCGCATTTTTTTTTAGGACATTCATCATGCAACGTACCTATTATTTCCCCAACTCTCCAGCTGCTTCTTCTACAGAGCGCCATAATCATATTGCTTATCATGAAGCAGGACATGTCGCTGCTATTTATATCCGTAATCGTGAACTGCAATTACCACCGGTTTTCTTTGAAATAAACTTTAATCGGAATGAGTGCGCGGAATACCCTTTTTTTGCCAAAATTGAAGGTGGGCGCTTAATTGATAACTTACCGGTTGCTGAAATTGAAAATACCTATTTAGATTTAGGCGCAGAAAAATACAGCTTACAACAAGCTTATGAAGCCGATGTAATAAACTTGCTTGCAGGCCCTTTGGCGGAAGCTAAATTTGTTGCACTACGTGATGATGAGGTATTCAATCCACAGTTGGTGAATATTAAGGCCTTAAATAACTATGGTGGACACTCTGATTTAGAGCAAGCCTATGCTTATTTGGAGTATTTTATTAGCGATGCTAGAGAGCGAGAATTAAAAGTAGAATATCTTTTTATACGCGCGTTTCAATTTATTAATCAACCTAAAAATTGGCAGTGCATCGAGAATTTTGCCCGCTATATTTTAAGTAATGAGCAAGCTAATATTTCATGTGAAGAAGCCAGTCTTGTTTTTGATAAGGTCTTAGCAAGTTGATTTTTCGCTTGATGTAACTTCTCATTATTAATGAGATAGATGATTTTTTTGGTCGTCATCCTGCATGTTGTTAGCAGGAATCCAATTTTAGCGTAGATTCCTGATAAAAGACTTCGGGAATGACGATATTTTTATAGGTATTTGTCTGCGACTAATGAGAAGCTACCGCTTGATGAGTTGTCTAACTGATTATTGGATAAATCGCTAAAACCCACCGAAAGCTAGCGCATCAATTTCATTACGCAATAAATTTAAAACGTTTTTTCCAGTTGCTGGTGCCGACTCAGTTAAATCAAGTTTTTTATCCCCTGCTAATAGCGCCCTTTTATTTAATAAGCTTTGCAATTGCATTTTTTCATTACTGCTAAAGCGCCATTGGCTAATAATTTCTGTATATTCCGTTATATCTGTAGTCTGAACTAGACTCGCTAATTCAGTCAGTTGCTGATAATAGCTGTCAATAACTGGTAGTGCAATTTTGATCCATTCGCTGACCTGTGCGGGTTTAATTTGCGTGCTGGCATTATCTTCATTATCAGAAATAACCTTAATGCATTGGATTAATTCACTGGAGCTAAAGCGGATCGCTGTTTCATAAAAGGCGGAGGCTTCCATTTCATAAAGTGTATCAGGGGAATAATTTAATTGTGCCTGGCTCACCGTGGTGATCAGTTGTGTTGCACAAGGTGGGGAAGTGACTAATTGCGGGTAATAACTACGGCCGCTGTCATGATCAATAATTTTTTGTGCAGAAAATATCGTACCTAAAGCATAGTCTTTATGTCCTGCAATGCCGATATTTAGCATGACCGGCAAAGAGTCTGTAGGAAATAAAGCTAAGGTATAGCCTACGCTTGCAGCCATCGCTGATTTGCCCAAGCCTGTTACTGTCAGTGTGATATTTGCACCTCGATAAATAGTAAAGGCACTCACCGATAATTCTTTTTTTAATTTAAAGTACTCAATTAAGGGTTTGGCCTCACAAGGTAAGGCTGCAAAGAAGTAACAGGAAGATTTAGGCATAAGCTCAGAAGTATCAGATAAAGCCATTTTTAGTAATTGCGACGGATAATATATACCCGAAACAAGCTAATGCCAGAACGAAAGCACCCCAACGCCTTATTCCTGCATTACGCATTGCCATTACACCAAAACCTACATAGACCAATAGCATAATGAATTTTGTCACAATCCAGCCATATTCTCCCGCCAGCCAATTGCCTTGAAAGACGAGAGCGATACCACTTAGCAATAAAATGGTATCGATCACATGGGGGGCTATTTTAGCAATTTTGACTTGTAACAAGGCCGGTTTAAATTCTGCAAGCATAATGCGAATAATAAAGCTGCTTACCGATAATAAGATAAACAGCATGTGCATGGATTTAATCATTATTTTTCCTTTAGTGAGAATGTAGCTACGCACAATAGTGTGCGTAGCTAAGAGTAAAAGTTTATTTCATTTTATTATATAGCCAAGTAAAGCCATCTTTTATTAGTGTAAATAGCTTAGGAAAAATTTCTCTTCTTAATTTTCCACCTATAAGCGCCAAGCTATTTAAACCAAGCCCTGTAATTACTTTTAATCTACGCTGACAAGCAGAGCCATTTTCACAAAACCATGGATTATTCATAAACCACATTTCTTTTATAGAAACAATCCACATAAAGGCAAATGAAGCCCCCATACCCGCACCAGCAATCATAATTAATGACGCAAACATAGGGTGTAACTTAGTTAGCCACCAGGATAAAATATCAATAATAAGAAAGGCATACGGCATACCGATTGCAATACTTTTATATTTGCTTGAGGCTGTGGTTGAGAAGCTAAAAATCAGCCCGATGAACATAAAGATAAAGCTGATACCAAATAAATGGATATGAGAAACTCGCGTTAATGAAGAAAATGTTGCTCCCTCATCCTCTTTAGTTACTTCCTCTAAGTTTTCAAATTCAGTGAAATCTGGAATCCCTGACGCGCTTTCGTTGTGACACATCACGCACTTTTTATCGATGATTTTATCGATTTTTAAATTTGTAAACTGATACTCATCAGCGCCATCACGTACCCACTGCATGATGGCAAAGTTTTCTTTCTCAGTCGCTTTATTTTTCATAGAGCCAGTTAGCTTTTTCTCTAACACTGTTCCCGAGCGGTTGCCGTAATAACTATAGACGATATCATCAATAGATAAGCCAAATTTCCCATCAGCCATGCCGTGGGTAAATAAAATCTGGATTAAGGCGAAAAGATAACCGATAGCCACGGTCGTTAAATAGCCAGTAAACAAGACTTTTACTGGCGTGTCGAGATCGCTCAGAGTAATTTTAAAGTTAGACATAGTCGGGTAGATAGGATTGTATATTAGAAATCTCTATTTTAGCTGATATATAGAATTTCGGCTAAAATTCATTGCCTTAGCTAGGTTGTTTTTTTATTATAAATGCAACTAAGATACGTGATTATCGGATAATGCCCGTATAATATCGGCTAACGACAAGCAATAATTTTTACGAATATAGGTGTAATAATAATGATGACAATGGATGATAGAGACGGCAAAATCTGGATGGATGGCGAATGGGTTGAATGGCGTGATGCAAAAGTACATGTCTTGACTCACACCTTACATTACGGGGCTGGTGTTTTTGAAGGTTTAAGAGCCTATCATACCGATCAAGGGCCAGCTATTTTCAGGCTAGAAGAACATACAGATCGTCTATTTCGTTCCGCACACATCCTGAATATGGAGATCCCTTTTTCTAAAGAAGAGATTAACCAAGCACATAAAGATGCTATTAGTAAGAATAACTTAGATAGTGCTTATATTCGCCCTATGTGTTTTTACGGCTCTGAAGGCATGGGTTTACGTGCCGATAACCTTAAAGTTCATGTCATGATTGCCGCGTGGAGTTGGGGGGCTTATTTAGGTGCAGAAAGTATGGAAAAGGGCATTCGCATTAGAACGTCGTCTTATACTCGTAACCATATTAATAGTACGATGTGTAAAGCTAAAGCCAACGGTAATTACATTAATTCTATCTTAGCTTTACAAGAAGCATTATCTGCAGGTTATGATGAGGCATTACTACTTGATCATCAAGGTTGTGTTGCTGAAGGCAGTGGTGAAAATCTATTTATCGTGCGCAATGGTGTTATTTATACGCCAGATACCACTTCTGCATTAGAAGGCATTACTCGCGAGACTATTATGACGATTGCTAAAGAGCATGGTCTTGAAGTGATAGAAAAGCGTATTACGCGTGATGAGGTTTATATCGCAGATGAGGCATTCTTTACGGGGTCTGCAGCTGAAGTGACGCCAATTCGTGAATATGATGACCGTAAAATCGGTTCGGGGTCGCGAGGACCTATTACTGAAAAAATTCAGACTTTATACTTTGATTATGTACACGGCCGTAGAACTGACCATGAAGAGTGGTTAGCGCGAATTAAATAAAGCATATGGAGTACACAGGAAGCACAGAGAAAAATTCAATCTCTGTGCTTTCTGTGTTTGTAACTTTATTTAAAGCCCATACTGCTGTTGATACTCCTTGATAGCTTCGATATTCATACCATAAGAATCATCAGCCTCAATAAATTCAATAATATGCTCTAAAGCAATAATTGAAACCACCGGCATATCAAAGCGGTCGCTCACTTCTTGTATTGCCGAAATATCATTTTCGCCTTTTTCTTGGCGGTCTAACGCAATTAATACGCCTGCGGGTGTTGCGCCAGCATCGTTAATAATCACTACCGATTCGCGTACCGAAGTTCCTGCGGTAATTACATCATCTAAAATCAAGACATTGCCTTTTAAAGGTGCACCTACTAAATTGCCACCTTCACCATGGTCTTTTGCTTCTTTACGGTTAAAAGAAAAGGGGATGTCGCTGTCTTGCATGTGCGCATAAGCGATAGAGGTAGTGCAAACTAAAGGAATGCCTTTATAAGCTGGGCCATATAAAATATCGACTTTTATTTTTGAATGAATGAGCGCTTTAGCATAAAACTCACCTAATTTCGCTAATTGAGCACCGGTGTTAAATAAGCCGGTATTAAAAAAATAAGGACTGATACGCCCTGACTTTAAATGAAATTGTCCAAATTTTAATACGCCACATTCAAGCGAGTATTGAATAAATTGTTTTTGATAATCAAGCATTGATTAAAAATCCTTTGTTATATGTTTAGTAGTGATAACGTAATTGAGCAATCAAAATAGTATTGTCGGTCACTTTGTATACAATTCTATGCTCATCATTTATGCGTCTTGACCAAAAGCCAGATAAGGCATGCTTCAAAGGCTCTGGTTTGCCAACTCCTTCAAAAGGACTGCGCTGAATCTCTTTAATGAGCGTATTAATTCTTTTTACAATAGTTTTGTCAGTTTTTTGCCAGTAAAGGTAGCTGTCCCATGCTTTAGGTGCAAAGGTAGGGTTCATTCAATGAGTTCTCGCTTAACGCCTTTATCAGCTTCAAGTTCTGCAATGGACTCAAGCAAATTTCGCGCATTTTCAGGCGAACGAAGAAGATAGGTTGTTTCTTCCATCGCTTGATAGTCCTCTAAGGAAAGCATAACGACAGGAGATTCTCGTTTTCTGGTAATAATGATAGGAGCATGGTCATTACATACTTGCTCCATCGTTTTGGATAAATTTGCTCGCGCAGCGGTATAGCTTATAGCATCCATAAGAACCTCATTAACTAATGGTACGGATTAAGGTACATGCAGTATAGTCATACATAAAGAAAAAATCCAGCCGGCTATTTAAAGGGCATCAGATTTTAGCATCACGGACCAAGAAATTTTTCTAAAATACTGTCCAAAAAGTGCCAGCCTTTTTCTGAACAATAATACTGTTGTTGTTGGTATTGAACTAATAAGCCTTGGTTTAGGCAGTGAGTTAAAGCAGGTTCTAATGTTTGTGTGCTTAAGCCGGTTCTTTGCGTATAAATATCAAGGCTAAAGCCCCCTTTCAGGCGCAGACTATTCATCACAAATTCAAGCGCTAAATCATCCGTTTTTATCGGACTGGCAAGCCTATCAGCCTTGTCTTGCTTGAGGTATTGCTCTGGTTGTTTTGGTTTCGTAGTGCGGACAATATGATTAGGTGTGACCTGAGTTATTTTGCCATGCGCGCCAGCACCTATGCCTAAATAATCACCAAATGACCAATAATTAAGATTGTGTTTACACTGTCTGCCTGCTTGGGCATAAGCCGAAATTTCATATTGTAAATAGTCGTGCTGCGCTAATAATTCCTGACAAGCTAATTGGCTATTAAAAATAGCATCATCTTCAGGTAATACCGGTGGGTATTTATGAAAATAAGTATTCGGCTCTAAGGTCAACTGGTAAAAAGAAATATGGCTGGGCTGCAATGCAATCGCTTGTAGCACATCGTCAATGCTATCTTGCTCGGTACTGCCTGGTAAGCCGAACATTAAATCTAAATTAAGATTATCAAAGCCGGCCTGTTGAGCAATTGCCACTGCACGTATCGCTTCTTGAGCTGAATGAATACGACCTAAGCGCTTTAAGTGCTGGTCATGAAAGCTTTGTATGCCGATAGAAAGGCGATTAATGCCTATCGTCCTATAATCAGTGAATTTCTCGCTTTCAAACGTGCCAGGGTTTGCTTCTAAGGTGATTTCTATATCATCAGCAAAAGGGAGTTGCTTTTGAATACCGAGCAGTAAGCGCTGTATGTGTTGTGCAGAAAATAAACTCGGAGTGCCGCCGCCCATAAAAATACTTTGAATAGAGCGTGTTTCTGAAAATTGTGCAATATCTTGCGCTAAATCATTTAATAAAGCATCGATATACCGATCTTCAGGCAAAGTGCCATTCGCCTTATGCGAATTAAAATCACAATAGGGACATTTTTGAATGCACCAAGGGAAATGAATGTAAAGACTAAGAGGGGTAGAGGTTTGAGGCACTAGTGTGTATCTAAATAGGAGGTTGGAGCTTTGTGTGGGAGGGCTTTAGTCCCGATAACGGAGTTAAAGCCCTCTTACGCATAAGTATACTTCGGGGTTATTTTCCGGCAGCTTGCTCAGGCGTTACCATAACGCCGCAACTTGCTTCTTTGCCTTTCATATTCATGCCTTTCATGTCACCACCTTGTTTTCCGCTCATCCCTTTCATGCCCTTCATGTCACCCATACCGCCTTTCATATCCATGTCTTTCATGTCGCCCATGCCGCATTTACCTTCTTTCCCTTTCATCATTGCGCCACACATCTGCTCCATGCCTTTTTTCATTTTTCCACCCTGCATCATGCCGCCGCACATACCTTCCATGCCTTTCATATCCATCCCTTTATCCATGTTCATGCCATTTTTCATGTCCATGTTTTTTTCCATCTTCTTGGATTTGTTATTGCCCCAACCCGATGTGCTGACGGAGTAGCCTTTACTCTTTACCTTTCCTGTCGATGCTTTTTCTTTCAGATCACCACAAGCACCTTCTTTGCCTTTCATCATGGCGCCGCACGCTTGCTCTAGGCCTTTTTTCATTTTACCATTTTCCATCATGCTGCCGCATTTGCCTTCACCGCAAGCAGCCTCAGACTTATCCATTTTCATTTTAGAGCCGCACTTCATTTCGCCGGCTTTGTCAGACTGTGCAAGCTGCATATAGCCGCTATTTAATTCAGTCATCGCAAATGGGTTGCTCTCAGCATTAACCGCTGTTACAGCGAATGAAGATGCTAAGGCGGTACCAATTGTAGTTATAGTTTTAGTTGTTTTTTTCATGATCTTCCCCTCAAGTTGTTTATTATTATTTGTTAATATAGTGCTTTTTTACACTCTTTACCTTTCCTTTGCAAGATTCCTCTAGGTACTAAAAGGTCCATTTTATAAGAACTTACCTAGCTAATATCCGTTCCTTCATTGCTATGCCCATTGCTGAGGGGGAGTTAACCACTTCGACGCCGGCGGCTTTGAGTGCATTAACTTTACCCGCAGCCGTACCTTTACCGCCAGTGACAATCGCTCCCGCATGCCCCATGCGTTTTCCCGCTGGAGCTGTCAAACCAGTAATATAAGAAACCACAGGTTTGGTAACATGATTTTTGATGTATTCAGCAGCTTCTTCTTCTTCACTGCCGCCAATTTCACCAACCATAATAATACCTTGGGTCTTGTCGTCCGCTTGAAATCGGCTGATTACATCGATGAAGTTCATGCCATGAATAGGATCGCCACCAATGCCAACGCAAGTACTTTGCCCCAAGCCTTGCTGCGTAGTTTGGTGTACTGCCTCATAAGTTAAAGTGCCTGAGCGCGAGACAATACCGATAGAACCAGCTTGATGAATATTGCCGGGCATAATGCCAATTTTACATTGCTCTGGTGTGATAATTCCGGGACAGTTAGGGCCAATCAATAAAGCGCCGCTGTCCTGCATTGCTGCTTTAACGCGCAGCATGTGTAAAACGGGAATGCCTTCAGTAATACAGACGATTAATTTAATGCCTGCATCCACGGCTTCTAAAATCGCATCAGCAGCAAAAAAAGGCGGCACATAAATTACACTGGCATCAGCTTGTGTTACGTCATAGGCCTCTTGTACGGTATTAAATACCGGTAAACCTAAATGCTCTGAGCCGCCTCGCCCCGGGGTTACCCCAGCAATTAGCTTAGTGCCGTAATCTAAAGCATGGCGCGCATGAAAAGAGCCTTGTTTACCGGTAAAGCCTTGGCAAATTACTTTGGTGTTTTGATCAATTAAGATACTCATGCAGCACCTCCAGCAAGTGCAACGGCTTGTTCAGCCGCGTGATCTAAATCTTCAGCAGGGATAATATTAGGCGCGACATTATGTAGTAGTGCGCGGCCTTCTTCAGCATGAGTGCCTTCTAAACGGACAATGACTGGCAAGTCAGTTTTAATTTGCGCTAATGCACCTAAAATCCCTTTAGCAATCACATCACATTGCACAATGCCGCCGAATATATTAACTAAAACGGCTTTGACATTTTTATCAGAGACGATCAGTTTAAATGCTTCCGTCACTTTTTCTGTGGTTGTGCCGCCGCCTACATCGAGAAAATTTGCCGGTGTGCCACCTTTTAATTTTACCAAGTCCATAGTTGCCATTGCTAAGCCAGCACCATTGACCATGCAGCCGATATTGCCTTCTAAAGTAATATAATTAAGGTCAAATTGTTTTGCGATATTCTCTTTTTCGTCTTCTTGGCTGGTATCGCGCAAAGCTAGAATATCCTTATGCAAGGCACAAGCATTGTCATCAAAATTGATTTTTGCATCTAAAGCGAGTAAATCGTCCGCCTCTGTTTCAACTAAAGGGTTGACTTCAATTTGACTCGCATCTTTATCTAAGAATAGTTGCATCATGCCTGTCATTAGCTGATGCAGAGCTTTTAATTGCTTACCTTGTAAGCCCAATGCAAAAGCAATTTGTCGACATTGGTAAGCTTGTAAGCCGGCAGCAGGGTGGATAAATAGGCTGATGATTTTTTCTGGCGTTTCAGCTGCAACAGTTTCAATATCCATGCCGCCTGCGACAGATGCGATAAAACATAATTTTTCTGAGTGCCGGTCGATAATCAGACTTAAATAGAATTCGCGTTTAATAGCTGTTGTTTGTTCAATTAAAACAGAATTAATTGGTAATCCAGCGGCTGTCGTTTGCTGTGTAATTAACTGTTGGCCTAACATTTGATTTGCCGCGTCAACTGCATCGGCAGCTGTTTTGGCTATTTTAACGCCGCCCACTTTGCCGCGGCCACCGGCATGTACTTGCGCTTTAACAGCCCAGCTAGTACCAGATAGCGCTTGTGCTGCAGCCAATGCTTGTTCAGCCGAAGTGACAACTATACTTTCGGGAACAGGTATTTTGTAGTCTCTAAATAGTTGTTTTGCCTGAAACTCATGAATATTCATCGTTGACCTTATGCGCCTATGCAAGGAATAGATTGAAATTTTCCAGTATATACGTAGCCAGCTTATATTTCAGTATTTTTTAGCGTTATTTAAGCGAGGCTAGTCGCTTTTGTTGGGTTACGGTTAATAATGACTCAACCAACCATAAACACGCTTAACAAGGAAAGCCTGATCACTCCAGTAAGGCGAGCTAGCTCGGTTTAATTTGAATTGACGGTACTGTTTATTGTTACGTGCTGAAATGCGCCTCTCTCTAGCACTGTCAACAATATCCTTGCCGTCTTGTTCGCCATAAATGTCGAAAAATGGAATACGGACCTGCTTAATGAGTTCGAATGTTTGCGCATTTTTACTGTCTGTTTCAGGTGCGTTTAAGCCAATAGTAACCATTGCCTTTATTTCTTGCATAGGTTTATTCGCTTGGGCGTATAAAGCCATTAACGCGCCTAGTTGGTGACCTACCAAGACTATAGATTCTGCGCCATGCGAGGCTAAATGGCGCGTTGCTTCATCAATTCTTTGTTTTGCTTCAGGAAATAATGGGTAATAATCTGCCTCTGGAGCACCCTCTTCACGTAAGGGCATTTGTAACGCGAAGGTCGCCCAGTTATGCTCTGCCAACTCACGTCTTAGGGTATAAATAAGAGGGTCATTATCAGGATGGCCAGCCATGTGGTGCAGTAAAATGGCCGTTCCTTTAAAGCCTGATTTTTCCGACTCTCTATAGAGTACCAAGAAAGGTTTATTGGGCTCGCCGAGCCAAACTATCTCATCCTTGGTATTGCCTGCGGAAATTTCTCTGGCATACTGCGCTTCGCGTGCTGCATCTGATGCATAAAGATTAAGACTGATAAGACAAAAAATTAAAGCAATAACTACTTTTTTAATTAACATACTTAGGCCTCCCGTGTATTTAGTGGACTTATGCAAGGGGTTTTATTGCGGTTATCGTGAGCGCTGCCGACTAAAGTCAGTTCGGAATGGAGCTAAGTTTTAATTGAAGCAGAATATAAATGCGAGATTAAGACGGCGTAGCAGTTCTGAACGAAAGCTAACATAGTTGAGGAATAAAAGCGTATCTCCCGTATGCGCCGATGCGAAGCATCGTCCTTGAACCGAAGGGTTCAAGTGGGAATCTATCTTGCATTTCAGGCTTTCCGCAAGCGGACATGCACACCAGTACACGAGTCAATTCCCGGGGTAATTACAGGTCCAAGGAACACCCACCCCACTGTCGAACGCGACAGGAGATACGCGGAGTATTCTAAACGTTTTTTAGCGTAGTTTCGATCTTAAGATACATTTTATTTAACTGCTTGCTTATCCCTGAGCCATCAGGTATGGAGCTTTTTTTCGCTTGGATTAGTTCATGCGTTAAGTTCAGCGCGGCAAGTACTGCCGTGCGTTCAGCGCCAGATACTTTGCCTGTTAAGCGAATCTTGCGCATTTGCTCATCTAATTGATGTGCTGAATCAATTAAATCTTCCTGTTCTTCAGCGGCACACATGATTTTATATTCTTTGCCAAGGATAGTGAGTGAGACGGGAGCTTCTTGCTTACTCATGAGCCATGTTCCATTGTTTTTAGACGACTAATCATTGCTTCTACACGGTTGCGCGCTAAGTTGGTTTTTTCAACCAATTTGGCTTTCTCTTTAACTAACTCATCTTGCTTTACTTTTAAGCTAGTATTTTCCTGCTTAATGGAAGCGTAGCGCTGAATTAACTCTTCTAACTTATCTTCAAGCTCTGTAATATCAAATGATTGATTTTTTGTACTCATAGACGACTCATTTAATTAAAACCAAAAACGACCTATAACTAATAAAAAAGCGCTATACTGATCGATTGTTTTTTCTGAAAAGTTTATAACATTAATATCTATGTTAGCATAGCTACCCAAAAATTTTAGCGCTAGTTACGCCAACCCTATCCCACTACTGCCATTAATATCTATTCTAAAACGCAATGAGCTATTCTGAAGTTAATTCAACCATTTTACAAAGAGATGCAGCCGAGAGTGCTGCTGAAGTGCATGGCATTGCAACGGCTATGCTATGCCTTGATCCAGCTACTGAAGCAAGTTCATGGATGACCGAGGCTTTTTTTGAAGATGCGCACTTATTAGAAGATGATAAATATGCTTTGATTAACTTATTTGATGAAACAAAAGAGTTATTAGCGGGTGATGAATTTTTGTTCGATTTATTTTTACCTGATGAAGAGAGTGCTTTAGCGCTTCGCTGCACGGCTTTAATTCAATGGTGCCGTGGTTTTTTATTTGGCCTGGGTCGAGCCAGTACTAGTCAGCAATGGTCTAGTGATGTCCAAGAAATTATCAAAGACATAGTTGAATTTACCAAGTTGGATGCGGATATAGAAGAGGATGATGACGAAGCAGAAGGTTCGTTGGTTGAAATTCAAGAGTATTTGCGTGCTTCTACGATGCTAATTCGTAGCGAATTAAGTGATATTGTTAAAGATGTCGCTAACAAGACGACTTTGCATTAGGGGCAACAATGGAAGCACAAGAATTTCAAAAACGCCGCGCACAATTAATGGAGCAAATAGGGCAAGGTAATATTGCTATTATTGCCAGTGCCAATACACGAACTCGAAATCGTGATGTTGATTACCCTTTTCGCCAAGACAGTGATTTTTATTATCTAACTGGCTTTAACGAGCCTAACGCCTTAGCTGCCTTTATTCCTGGACGCGAACAAGGTCAGTATATTTTATTTTGCCAAGAATTTGATGAGAAAAAAGCCTTATGGGAAGGTGCGCATGCCGGACTAGAAGGGGCGACTGAAACATATGGTGCGGATGATTCCTTCCCGATTACTGATTTGGGCGATATTTTGCCGGGCTTATTGGAGAATAAGCACAAGGTTTTTTATCCCATGGGTCGCGATCCTGAATTAGATCATCAGCTGATGGACTGGATTACGCATATTCGTAGTCAAACACGCAGTGGAATTAATGCGCCAGGCGAGCTGGTTTCATTGGAACATACGCTACATGAAATGCGCTTAATCAAGAGCCCTGCTGAGATTAAATTGATGCAAAAAGCTGCCGATGTTTCTGCTAAGGCGCATATTCGCGCTATGCGTAATTGCCGAGCCGGACGTTATGAATATCAAGTGGAAGGCGATATTATTCATGAATTTATAGATAATGGCCTGCGTGCTGTTGCTTATCCATCTATTGTTGCTGGCGGTAAAAACGCCTGCGTATTGCATTATGTAGAAAATAAAGCAGTGTTAAATGATGGTGATTTACTACTCATTGATGCCGGAGCAGAGTGTGATCATTATGCGGCCGACATTACTCGTACCTTTCCGGTTAATGGTGTCTTTTCTGTAGAACAAAAATTACTTTATCAATTGGTTTTAGATGCTCAGTTGGCGGCTCTAGCTGAAATAAAACCCAATACGCCATGGAATAACGCGCATGATGCTTCAGTTAAAATATTAACCCAAGGTTTGGTCGATCTTGGCTTACTTGTGGGCGAAGTAGATAAATTAATCGAAGATGAAAGCTATAAAGTCTTTTATATGCACCGTATTGGTCATTGGTTAGGCATGGATGTTCATGACGTTGGGGATTATAAAATTGATGATGAATGGCGCGTTTTAGAGTCAGGTATGGTTTTAACCATAGAGCCGGGGCTGTATATTCCGACAAACTGTCTTGGTGTTGAGGCTAAATGGCGTGGGATTGGTATCCGCATAGAAGATGATGTTTTAGTAACTGAACAAGGATATCAAGTTTTAACGCAAGCGATACCCAAAACTATTGCTGATATTGAAGCAATTATGCAATAACTGCTAAAAGAGAGCTTAAACATGAAGCAAGATTATGATGTATTAATTGTCGGCGGCGGTCTCGCAGGGAACTGCTTGGCATTAGCTTTACAAAGCAGTGATTTAAAAATTGCTATTGTTGAGGCTAATACGCGCGAGAAATTGCACGATTCACCTGCGGGAGACCGTGCTTTAGCACTAGCTAACGGTTCGGTGCGCATGCTTAAAGCCTTAGGTATTTGGCCGCATGCAAAAGCGCAGGCAACACCGATTAAGCAGATACACGTTTCAGACCAAGGGCATTTCGGCAAAACACGTCTTTCGGCAAAAAAAGAAGGTGTTGATGCGCTAGGTTATGTGATCACCGCGCGTGACTTAGAAACTGTAGTTGCCGACCTAGTCGAACAAGCAGGCATAGAGAAAATCTGCCCCGCACGGGTTATGGGTATTGCTGCAGATGATCAATTTGCGCATATTAGCTTAAAGCAACAAGAGGCTTCACTTAACTTATCTGCCAAGTTAGTCGTGGGCGCTGATGGTGGCCAATCAACCATCAGAAAGCTATTAGATATAGAGCAAAGCATTACCGAATATCAGCAGAGCGCAATCGTCACTACTGTTAAAACTGATGTAGCGCATGATAATACTGCTTATGAGCGTTTTACTGTCGAGGGTCCACTGGCTTTGTTACCGATAAAGCAAGACTATGCTGTTGTTTGGACGCGCAGCACAGAAGAAGCTGAGCAATTAATGATGGATAGCGAAGAGGAATTTATCGCCAGTTTACAAGCGTGTTTCGGTTATAAATTAGGGCAATTCAGTCTAGCCGCGCCGAGACGCTCATTTCCATTAAGCTTGATCCGCGCGCAAAGTATGCATTCAGGCCGTACCGTAATTATAGGTAATGCGGTTCATCAACTACACCCTGTTGCGGGGCAAGGCTTTAATTTAGGCCTCAGAGATGTCGTGCAATTAGCGGAAATTATTCTTGAAACGGCACAAAGCGGTGCTGATATTGGTGCGCATCCAGTTCTCGAGCGTTATGCAGATCAGCGCAAAAAAGATCATGATACGGTTATTAACTTTACCGATAACGTTGTTAAATTATTTTCTAATGAATGGCTATCGCTTGCCGCCGCAAGAAATGCAGGGCTAGCCTTATTGGACAGTATTCCTGGTGCTAAAAAGCACTTGGCGCGCTATGCCATGGGCTTAAATACACGGATGCCAAATATCGGTAATCGGAGACGAGTATGACTAAAAAATACGCGGTAATTGTTGTTGGTGGTGGTATTGTTGGCGCAACGGCGGCTTGTGCTTTAGCGCAAGCAGGAATTGATGTCGCTTTATTGGATGCTAGAAATCCTGCACGAACATGGCCCGCAGACCCAATCGATATTCGTGTCTCGGCTTTAACGCGTGCTTCGCAAAATATTTTACGTGCTGTTGGCGCGTGGGATGCAATGGAGCAACGCGGTATCGGCCCTTATGATCATATGCATGTTTGGGATGCTGATAGTGCGGGCGTCTTACATTTTGATGCTGCGGAAACAGAATTCCCTGAGCTAGGACATATTGTCGAAAATCGAGTGACGGTAGCTTCCTTGTGGGATCAATTAGAGTCACTGCCTAGCGCGACGATCTTATGTCCGGCAACCGTCGCTGATTTACAGATTAATAGCGATAGCGCGCACATAGTCCTCAGCGATGGCACAATATTAGCGGCAGACCTCGTTATTGCAGCAGATGGGCGCGATTCTGCTTTACGCCAGATGGCCGGCATTCAAACAACAGGCTGGGAATATAAACAAGATGGCTTAGTTGCGACTATCAGTAGTGAAAAAAGTCATCAATTTACCGCGTGGCAGCGTTTTTTACCTGAAGGCCCGCTGGCACTTTTACCTTTAAAAAATGGCCAATGTTCTATTGTTTGGACGCTAAGTCACGATACCGCGCAAGACTATTTAAAATTATCTGATGCAGATTTTCTACAAACTTTAGAGCACGCTTTCGGAGGTATTCTAGGTAAAATGCTAACGGTTGGACCGCGCGGAGCTTTTCCTCTGCGTTTTCAGTATGCTCAGCAATATAGCGCCGATCATTTTGTTTTAATTGGCGATGCCGCGCATGCTATGCATCCTTTAGCAGGGCAGGGAGCTAATGCTGGTTTATTAGATGCTGCGGCTATTGCAGAGTTGATAATTAAGGCGGATCAAGCTGGCAGACCGGTTGGTAGCCATAAAACTTTACGCCAATATGAGCGCTGGCGTAAAGGCGATAACTTGGCGATGATGAGCAGTATGGATGTGATTAATAAAATGTATACGACTGATAATGAAGCTTTTCGTCAGTTGCGTGGCACAGGTATGAGCTGGGTGAATCATAGTGCATGGTTAAAGAATTACTTTAATCGTTATGCGATGGGCTTGAGAGATGATTTACCTGAGCTGGCGTGCGGAATTTAATGTTATAGAAATTACTTACTCAAAAACAGCGATTTTATTACGCAAAATACAATAAAGCGCTATCAAGCGCTTTGAAAACATTGTATCGTCGTCATTATTAATAGCATTATAATTACTCTGATAAATAACCATTTAGGAAATAAAGGTTTATGCACGAAACTAGCTCCTTTAAAAATCAATTGCTGATTGCAATGCCTAATTTAAAAGACCCTAACTTTTTTCATGGCGTGACTTTCATCTGTCAGCACAACAGTGAAGGTGCCTTGGGCTTGGTTATTAATCACCCGTTACAAATGAAATTGGGTGATATTTTGGAGCAAATGGATATCTCGGTTGAGGATGAAAAAATAGCCAAACTGCCGGTTTTTGCTGGCGGGCCCGTACAACAAGAGCGCGGTTTTGTTTTGCATCAAACGTCAGAAGAGCTTTGGGAGTCGAGTATCCCCGTATCAGACACGCTTTCGTTAACAACATCACGCGATATTTTAAAAGCCATTGCGGTCAATCAAGGTCCGCAAAAGTTTTTAATTGCTCTCGGTTATGCTGGCTGGGGAGAAGAGCAGTTGGAAAGAGAAATAAAAGAAAATGCGTGGCTCAATACGCATTATGATGAAAGCGTTGTTTTTGACACCCCGATCAGTCAGCGTTGGAATACCGCGGCCCATAAAATGGGGCTGGATATTAACTTATTAAGTACGCAAACGGGCCATGCATAAACAAGATCCTGTACTGGCGGGTTTACAATCAGAAACTTATTTGGGCTTTGATTTTGGCAATAAAAAAATAGGTACTGCCGTTGGTCAATTAATGACTAAAACAGCCAGCCCGCTGATGACTATTCGTTCGCTCAATCAAACACCCGATTGGGATAAAATTAGCGGATTAATTAGTGAGTGGCAGCCGACTGGCTTAGTGGTTGGCGTGTCTCGTCAAGCAGATGGTAGTGATAATATTATTACCCCCAGAATGTTAAAATTCTGCCGCCAATTAAATGGTCGCTATAACCTTCCTGTCTTCCAAGTAGATGAGGCTTTATCTACTTTTGAGGCAAAACAAATGCTGTATGATGACCTGCATGTAAATGCTAGTAAACTCTGGGAAGTTCAAGATCAATTAGCAGCACAATTAATTCTTCAATCTTGGTTAAATCAACAATAATAAAAAATGGCTATTGAACACATTGAAATCCCCGTTTTATTCAATCAACTAGAGTCATCCCTGATTGAGCTTATCGAGCAGCGCCAAATTACCGATCCTATTGTTATCGGTATTCATACGGGGGGTGTTTGGGTGGCAGAAAAAATACATCATTGGCTAAATATTAAAGAGCCTTTGGCAGTGTTGGATATTTCTTTTTATCGAGATGATTTTTCTCAGATTGGCATGCATCCCAAAGTTAAACAAAGCACGCTCCCTTTTACTATTGAAGGACGAGACATTATCTTGATTGATGATGTGTTTTATACGGGCAGAACAATACGAGCAGCATTAAATGAAATTTTTGATTTTGGCCGGCCGAACCAAGTTATTTTAGGTGTCTTAATTGAACGCGATGGCAGGCAAGTGCCTATTCGTCCTGATTGTGTTGGTGCACAAATTTCTTTGGCTGATGGGCAACGTATTAAAGTAACGGGGCCAGAGCCATTAGACATCATGATCGAAAGGAGAAGGTATGCTCGCGATTGAAAATTTACAATTAAATGCACAAGGTAAATTACGCCATTTTCTAAGTATTGAAGGTTTAAATAAGGACTTACTGACCGACATTTTAGATACTGCGGAATCTTTTGCGGATGTTTCCGAGCAAAATATTAAGAAATTTCCCTTACTGCGCGGCAAAACTATTGTTAATTTATTTTTTGAAAATAGTACGCGCACGCGTGCCACGTTTGAATTAGCAGCCACACGCCTTTCCGCTGATGTATTAAGCATGAATATTGCGACTTCTGCGACCTCAAAAGGCGAAAGTTTATTGGACACTATTCGTAATATGGAGGCCATGCAGGTCGATATGTTTGTTGTGCGCCATTCGCTTAGCGGCGCCGCGCACTTTATTGCTCAGCATACTGCACCGCATATTAATGTTATTAATGCCGGTGATGGTCAACACGAACATCCAACACAAGCGATGCTGGATATGTTTACTATTCGCCGTGTTAAAAAACAGTTTTCTGGCTTGCGAGTTGCTATCGTCGGTGATATTTTACATTCACGCGTCGCACGCTCGCAGATACTTGCTTTAAATATACTCGGTGCAGAAGAAGTTCGAGTGATTGCACCTAAGAGCTTGCTGCCCGCACAAGTCGAAGATTTAGGTGTTTCTGTCTATCATGATATGAACGCTGGTTTAAAAAATGTCGATGTGATTATTATGCTGCGGCTACAAAAAGAACGTATGAATAGTGCGTTTTTACCGAGTGAAAGTGAGTATTTTAAATGCTTTGGTTTATCCGGTGAAAAGCTAAAAATTGCCAATAAAGATGCCATTGTTATGCATCCTGGGCCGATAAATCGTGGTGTTGAAATTTCTTCTAGCGTGGCTGATGGGCCGCAGTCTGTAATTTTACAACAAGTTAGCAATGGTATTGCTGTGCGCATGGCCGTTTTATCCATGACCATGAATGGCAATAGAGGTGCAGAATAATGCGTATTGAAATTGTTAATGGGCATATTATTGACCCGAAAAATGGTCTTGACCAACAAGGTTCGCTGTATATTGCAGATGGCAAGATTGTCGGTATTATGCATGCACCTGATGGGTTTATTGCTGATACTAGCATTAATGCGCAAGGGCATATTGTTTGCCCTGGTTTTGTCGATTTGAGTACGCGTTTACGTGAGCCAGGACAGAGTCACAAAGCGACCATGAAATCGGAGACTAAAGCCGCTGCGAGTGCCGGTTTTACTAGTTTATGCATTCCGCCTGATACGAGTCCTGTGATTGATTCCCCCGCGGTTGTCGAATTAATTGAGGATAAGGCGGAGAGATGTGGTTATCCACATACTTACCCTATTGCCGCATTAACCCAAAAATTAGCTGGCACCGAGCTCAGTAGCATGCATGCCTTAAAACAAGCAGGCTGTATTGCGGTCAGTCATGGCCATCATGCGTTGCAAAATTTATTGGTTTTACGGCGCGCGATGGAATATGCGGCAAGCTATGATTTATTATTAATATATTGCCCGCAAGAGTCTGCTCTGAGTAATGAGGGCTGCGCACATGAAGGTGCGATGGCGAGCCGTTATGGATTGCCAGGCATTCCTGCTGCTGCAGAAACGATTGCTTTAATGCAGTGCATGGAATTAATTGAACAAACAGGCTGCCGTGTGCATTTTCAAGGTTTAAGTAGTGCACGTTCCGTTGATCTAATCGCTAAGGCCAAAGTCGCAGGCTTGCCGGTTAGTGCAGATGTTGCTATGCATCAATTGCATTTAACTGACCAGGATATGAGCCCTTACGATAGTCATTATCATGTTATTCCTCCGTTACGTAGCCAGCAAGATAGAGATGCCCTGCTAGTTGGTATACAAAACGGTACAATTGATAGTATCTGCAGTGACCATCAACCGCACGATGTTGATGCAAAGTTAGGTGCATTCCCAGAAACGGAGCCGGGTATATCGGCTTTAGAGACGGTATTGCCGTTAATGTTGCGTTTGGTTGAGCAGAAAACCTTAACTTTAGCACAGGGTATCGAAAAATTAAGTTCCGAACCAGCCCAGATTTTAGGTATTAATGCAGGCGGTTTGGCACTCGGAAATATGGCTGATGTGTGTGTATTTAACGCTAGCGAAAGCTGGAAAATAAATGCGGAAACTTGGCAGAGTCGTGGAAAAAACACCCCGTTTTGGCAAGAAACAATGCACGGTAAAGTCACACATACGATACAGGCGGGTAAAGTAATTTACTCAGCAGGAAGTTAAAGGAAATAGTGATATGCAGTATAAAAAATTAAGTTTATTGGCACTTACTTTAAGTTTAGCTGCTTGCTCAGACGACTACACGCCTAGAGGTAGTTCGCCAGGTAGAACTATTTATTTAGAGGCGTGCGCGCGCTGTCATTCTGGAGAACCCGAAAATCCTAAAATGTATTATTGGTCAATTAACCCTAAAAATATTAATGCTAGATATATTGCTCATAAAGTGAATGCCGGTAGTTTAACTATGCCTGCTTTTCCTAATATACAAGGAGAGAGCATGCGTAAGTTAAGCGAGTTTGTATTGCAGCATAACCTTGAGAAATAGGGATAAAATGAATTATTGCGCTAATATCCATCATGACTCTGCTAGTATTATTGATGACTTAAAAGGTGATCAATCGTGGCGAATTTTTCGTATTATTAGTGAATTTACCGAGGGCTTTGATCGATTATCTGGTATTTGTGAGGGTATTTCTATTTTTGGCTCTGCACGATTAAGACCTAGTAACCCGTATTACCAAAAAACGACTGAAATCGCTAAATTATTATCCGAGAATGGATTTACCATTATTACCGGTGGTGGCCCTGGAATAATGGAAGCCGCAAATAAAGGTGCCTTTCTTAAACATCATAAGACGGTAGGGTTGAATATTGAATTGCCTCAAGAGCAATCGCCTAACCCCTATCAAACAGTCTCCTTAGATTTTCGTTATTTCTTTGTGCGTAAGGTTATGTTTGTGCGCTATTCTATTGGCTATGTTTGTATGCCGGGTGGGTTTGGTACTTTAGATGAGTTTTTTGAATCTTTAACTTTAATGCAAACACATAAAATCTACCCTTTACCGTTAATTTTATTTGGTAGTGACTTCTGGGGCGGTTTAGTTGACTGGATTAAAACCACATTAGTGCAATATGAAACGATTTCACCTGAAGATTTGGACTATATCAAGGTGACCGATGACCCTCAGGAAGTGCTAGATATTATGTTAGAGCATAGAGCATGGAAACAAGAACAGCGTCAAACCGGGCCTAAAAATAACGACTTGGCTGTGTAAAGTCCCTCGCTAGATAGGCTGTGAAAGTATTATGTGTAGGTTAGGGTTCATACTTCACCCCAACCTTGTATATTAAATGCATCTCTAAAAACACAGAATTATTTAACCCACTTGTTTATAGTAGATAACTGATTTTCTGGGGAAGCCGTCCCAACCTTAAGCCTTGAGCTTGTGTGTAGATT